>Ga0114959_10000621_pt1 | contig 33248 bp, 36 predicted proteins | sample C_130625_EF_Meta_FD_87317 | JGI IMG/M metagenome (GOLD analysis project Ga0114959, IMG submission 87317) | Freshwater microbial communities from Lake Croche, Canada to study carbon cycling - C_130625_EF_MetaG | ecosystem: Environmental > Aquatic > Freshwater > Lake | place: Lake Croche, Canada... | reverse complement strand
TTATTAAAAATGGAACTAATAATAATTATACAACACATACAAATTCACACAACAAATCATTCAATTTACAATTCTTTTTAAATGAGACCTGTAAAGATGCGATGAATATTATGGATTTTGTCGAATCCATTCAACTACAACTTGCTGATTTAGAAAGGGTAGGAGAAATTGGTTACGTAGATGGTATTTCTAATATTATTGTAAAAAACCTTAAAGCACTTGACGTAACTCAGAGGCCAGTTCATTGCACGGATAAAAAGAGAGAAGTTCTATATGTAAAGGACGAGGATAAATGGGAGAAACAGGATGAAGATAATTTCAAACTTAGAAAGGTAATTAAAAAAGTTACAGATAAAAATATGCGACTAATTCCAAAATACAAAGAGAAATATCCAGATTGTAACAAAAGCATTTCAAGACATTCAGACCAATATAATAAAATCGTGGTAGAATCAATGGGTGGCTCTGGCGACAATGATTACGAAAAGGCAACAAAAATAATAAAAAATATTTCGAAACAAGTCATTGTAGAAAAGGAACAAGAATTATAAATTACTTATAAATATATATTAGAAGTGATTTATTTATGATTCATTATTAAATAGTTTTTGAAGATTTATCTTCCATTCTTCATCTAAATTTTGTATATGTTTATTTAATATATGTTGAACAGGCGTCCAACAATACTCTGTTTTTCTGGATTCAGGCGATTGATTCCACAATGTTTTATTAAAAACTTTTAATTCATTGATTAAAGATGATTGAGTTGGCGGAATTATTTTTAACATTTCTGATATAATATAACCCACATCTCTGCCCTCAATTTCAGAATTCATTATAATATATCAAATACTTTATTTATATAATATTTTCTGAAATAATATTAGTATGAAATAACTCATTAATAACTTTATCAGCCAACTCCATAAAATTGTCTCGGCATAATGTAAGTGTAACACCATGAGCCATGCCTAATACAAGCTGTGTTTTTACAAAATTATCGCTAGGTTTAAGACCTAATTCATATATTTCATTTTTACTTAAATATTCTTTAAATTTGGATAAAAACTTATAAATTTGAAATTGATTAGCCTTTTTTGAACTATGAATGGTGTCTGCCATAATCTCTGTTGTAAAATTAAGAATGTTATTATAATGTTCTTTTGGTAAATTATTAAATACATCCAAAGGCTCGATAATTCCAGACCCCAATAGCTTGATGCTAGTGACTTCAGGTGGCTGCTCAAACATTTCTGTCATAATTTCAAACAAAACGCTTTTATAAGTGGATTCTATTTCAAAAATAATACCAAAATCAATAACTCCAATTTTATACTTATACTTTTCATCATTGTCATCTTTAATAAATAGTATATTGCCAGCATGTAAATCCCCATGAGTAACACCATGAACAATCGATGTAACAAACCCGAATTTCATAACTTGCTTAGCAAAACCTTCATAATCCTTTTCATCAATTTCACTAATTTTCATACCATCAATGTATTCCATCATAATAAAATCAGAATATTTGGAAGTAACCTCTTGATATACTTTTGGAATTTTAACATATTTTAAATGTTTACAATTTTTTTGTATCCTAGTTAAATTACCAATTTCTTCATTAAAGTTCGTTTGATGTCTAATCATATTAATATTTTTATTTATAACTTCATCAATTTGGTATTTTTTAACTATTGGAACAAATGATAGTATATACATAAAAAACTGTAAATTTTCAATAGCAATATTTAATTTATGTTCTATATTATTTCTTTTCATTTTAATAATAATAGGCTTAGAAATGCCGTTTTCTTTTATATATCCCTTAAATACAAGTGAAATCATGCCAGAGTTAATAGGTGTTTCATAACCATTTGGTAAAGCAATGTCAAAGTCATTTGTTAGTTGAATAAAATCATCTAATCTAATATCATGATAACCCCAAGGTGCGTCATCGGTAAATCGAATCAACCGACTGTTAATTTTATCATCAATCATCTTGTTATTTAACGCAATTGCTTGGAATAATTTAACATAAAGAATATTAATGGACGATAAACGGGTTGTTATACCATCAATAAAATCCGTATAATCTTTAAATATCAAATAGTATACAGTTTCCGAAAAAATTATATAAATTACCTTAAATAAAAATATTATTTGGTAAATAATTTTCAGTTCCATTTTATTATATTCGTATCTTTTCTATAAATTGTTTTACACGATTAAATATTTTATTAAGTATAATTCCTACCATTTTTTCAGCAAACGGTGGAATCTTGGTATCTTCATCAAAAATAATATTATAATTAAATGTAACCTTATGTGGATTAACAATTGTTGCTATACATTCCATATCCTGAATTGCCATTAATTCTGAATCATCTGGAATATTTTCAGGTCTATGTGATTTAATTGATTGCGATTTAAATATGATTTTGTCATTTGTAGTATGTTTTTTCATATGAATATAAGAAAACCTCTGAGGAAGTCCAAGTTCTTCAAAAAAGTTTTTCATAAGAAGGACCGCAATAGCTTCATTATCATTTATTTTGTCAAAATTGACTTTTTCGTAAATATCTGTATTTAAATCGTAAATTAATTTAATCAAACTGAAATCAACTACTTTAGAAAGGTCGATATTATTATTTTCTATAGAAAAATTTAGTCCATAATGTGAAGTAGTAAATTTGACAAATTTAAACCCTTCTTTATTTGTGACAATAGTTTCATTTTCCATTTATATCCCAATTATAAATAAAATTTAAGTATATAACTTAAATTATTATTACACCTTTTCACATTACATATAATAAAATATAGGTTTTTATATGTAATAATTATGCTCTGCCAAAATCATCTTCATATCTAACAATATCATCTTCTTCTAAATAATCGCCAATTTGTGTTTCTACAAATTCAACATCTTCATCATTATTGTTTTCAATTCTATGTAATGTTTCTTTTGGAATATACACATGTTGATTTGAATGAAGGGTTAACATATCCTTTCCTACTTGGACATTAGCAACTCCCTTTACAATAACCCAATGTTCGCTTCTTTTAAAATGGCTTTGTAATGACAATCTCATGTGTGGTTTTACGCATATGTGTTTAATTTTGAATTGTCCTTTCTCTTCTTTTACGTTAATATACCATCCCCAAGGTCTTAATACTTTTTCCATATAAAAATTATTTATAATAAAAAATCCAAAAATTTTGTAATTCTGTATAGACTAGCGCAATTGTTTAAGACCAGCCCAAAAAGAATCCTGTTTTTGTTTTGCCTTCTCAGCTTGTTTAGCATAATAAAATGCCAGCGCAACACTTTCTTCATCTTTTTGTTTATTTTGTTGATATAATTGTCTCATAGAATCTTCTTTTCCAATGGGTGCGGTGTTAATTGTTTCACGATGACGTTTATATTCGTCGATGCTGTTAAATTTAGGAGCTTTGCGAAAGTCTTCTTCGGTAACGGGAATAACAGATTCAACATAAGCTTGTCTCAAATCAGTATATCCCATTCCTTCATTGCTAAATAGGGAGCCAGAAGTAAAATTGCTATTGTAATCCATTAAAGCAGAACTACTAACTGAGGAACCCGCATATTCTGTAACACCTTTGTATGTAGTTAAGCTCTGAACTTGTTTTTTATGTTTTTCCATTTCGGATGCCATATTAGATTTCGTGACATTAGCAGTGACAATAATGTCTTCATCTGATTTTAACCAGTTACCATAACCAGTATCAGCAGTATCATCCAATTTATGTTTATCAAATTGTTGATTAAACCACTTATTGAAATCCTTAGGATTTTTAAGGGATTTGTTTTTTTCAAACATTTTATCTAAAACAGTGGTATTTGCGGAATCAAAATATTCATTCGTATCAGAAACTTTTTTAGTGGTCTTGTTTTGAAATTCATAAATACCATATAGCTTCTTATATGCTTTAGAAAAAAACAAAAAGTATTTGCTATCTAGATTTGATTTATCAGGATGTGTTTTAAGAACAATCTTTTTACATTCTCTCATGATGTCTTCAGAAAGACAATTATTTTTAACGCCAAATAAATTAAATATATCTTCACTAGAATAACTGTCAATATTTAAATCTAGACTATTATAAGATTTGGTGTCATACGAAATACCGCTAATTTGTTTCTCACCATCCATGCTGGTAAATGGTGTTAATCCTGAAAATGGGTCATCGTGATATTCATTTTCACTTTGCGTAATTCTAACACCTGTTGATTTATTTTGACTTTTTAATTTATTATAAAAATCTATTTGTTCATTATTGTTCGTATTTATAGTATTAGGATATTCATGTATTTTAATCCCACTTTTCAAACAACTTTTAGAAGAATTAGAATTACAATATGTATTTTTATTATTCATTGTAAAAATATATATATTATATTTAAATTAAATTAGTCGAATATTGTAAATTTAATTATCTTTAATGTATTATTAAATTATATAATTAGTGTAGATGGCAGCATTAAGAGGAGATTTGGTATTTTCTTATTGGATATACATATGGTATATATTATACGCTGTAAAAATTACTAAATTTAACCCAAAGTTTCCACTAATATTAGGTTTGATTGATAACATTGTTATGTTATTTATGATGATTTATTATAATTCAAGTAAAAAAACAATATTTTTCTTTATCATAATAAATACAATAATAAAAATAGTGCCACTTTATTATTTGAGAAATGAAGAAATTAAATTAAATGATGTATATTTTACAGGTGTATTGTTTATTATATTTATGATTTGGCTTCATATAAATAGACAAAGCTTAATAGGAAATTTAAAATTAATATATGATTCTTTGTTATACAATAAAAACCAAACACCTTTTATGTCTTTTTGGTCCAAATTAGAAACAAATTTTAACAACTTAGAATTAATTGGCTAACTATAAATAGAATGGAATTATTTGCTAAACTACCTGATGTATTAATCCATTACATAATTAATTATACAAATGTCATTACGTTTAGAAATGGTAAATATATAGATAAAATAAACATGAATGATGAAAGATATAGTATTATTTCAAAAATAACAAGACCTATAAATATACAGAATAGAATGATATATTTATATATGATAAATGTTGACACCAAAATAGGATATATATTAAAATATACAATGAATAATAAAATAATATTGCTTGATATTGGAACTGTAAATGATATAGAACAAGGTTATCTATATAAACTTAAGACGCAACATAAATACATATATAGTAATAATAATAATAAATGGTATGAAACACCTGTTTTGATAATGTGAATAAATATAATATAATATAATAATAACAATATAAAAATTTAATTTATTAGATATAAAATGGTAAATATGAAGTATATTTATATTATGTTATTTCATTTTGGAGTGATTTCAAAAAACGAATCGTATGGTTTAGTTAATATAAATTTACCGAATAAAATATTTACAAGTAATTTTAATAGAATTCCATTTGGAAGAAAATATCATGACAATCTTTTACAAAAAAAACATAACCTTACAAACAATAATATTACAAATAATCACATTCTAGATAATAATGATAATAAAAATGTGCCTCCAAATAAATATTCATTGACAAGACCAGATTTTATAGATAAAATTCGTCGATTAAATTCCAAAAATACAACAATTCAAAACAATAGCATTTTAGGGTTAGATGAAGATTACGATTCAGATTTAGATGATACCAAAAATAAGGAAAATATGCCAAAATTAAGAATTGTATTAAATAAAAACAAATCAGGGTTTTTGGCTTCATTAGGGATTGAATTAGAAGATGACACTCCTAAAAATAATCAATTAAGTAGTAGTAATGGTTTTTTCGAAGAAGATGATGATACAGGGAGAAGAAGATATGTTGAAACGCAAGAGAAAAAATCAAAACATTTCGAAATTGTAACAAATAATAATGTATTTTTTAAAGATGTTGGCGGTTATGAAAATGTTAAGAAGGAATTAGAACAATGTGTAGATATTTTAAGAAATTATGAAAAATATATTAAATACAATGTGAGAATACCAAAAGGTTTAATATTGGAAGGACCACCAGGCACAGGTAAAACATTATTAGCTAAATCATTAGCTGGAGAATCGAAATGTAATTTTATAGCTGTTTCAGGGTCTGATTTTCAGGAGAAGTATGTTGGCGTTGGTCCAACAAGAATAAAAGAATTGTTTGGTCTTGCTAAAAAAAATGTGCCTTGTATTATTTTTATTGATGAAATAGATGCTTTGGGTAGAAAAAGGTCTAGTGACGGTGAAAGCTCCTCAAACGAAAGAGATAACACGTTAAATGCTTTGTTGGTTGAATTAGATGGATTTAAAAATAACTCAGGTGTGTTTTTGGTAGCCGCAACAAATAGAATTGATTTGCTTGATAATGCTTTGGTAAGACCAGGTAGAATAGATAAAAAAATATATATTGGTTTGCCTGATACTTCTACTAGAGAAGCAATTATTAATATCCATATTAATGGAAAGCCATATTGTGATTCAATAGGGATAGGTGAATTAGTAGAAATAACAGAGGGACTATCTGGCGCACAAATAGAAAATTTGCTAAATGAGGCAATGCTAAACGCATTAAGAATAAATAAAACTGAATTTTGTTTCAAAGACTTTGACTTTGTTCTGAATAAAATGATTGCTGGATGGCAACCTATAGAACATGAATTTACATCTGATATAATTGACCATATCGCCATACATGAAATGGGTCATGCTATAGTAGGTTCTCTCTCTAAGTATCATTCAAAGATGTCAAAAGTTGTTATAAATTTATCATCACCAAAGAGTCCAGGATATACTGTGTTTAAAAGTTCAACCTCAAATATTTACACGAGAGAAGCCTTATTTGAACATTTAATGATTTTATTATCGGGTAGAATTGCCGAGGAATTATTTTATAATGTAAGTGTAACAACAGGAGCAATAAATGATTTTGAAGAAGCATTAAAATTAGCAGAAAAAATGGTTATATATTATGGAATGGGAACAAACATTATATATCCAAGTTCAAGTGAAAAATATAAAGAGTTGATAGATAATGATGTAATTGATTTAATAAATAACGCATATAACTATGCACAAATTATTATAAATGAGTCAAAAGATTTGATATATGAAACATCAGAAATTTTGAAAAAAGATAAAATTATTAAGGCTGATAAAATCGATGAACTGATTAATAGCAAGTATAGTAATTTATTAGACTTAAAAATAGAGTTTGATTAAATACTGATATAAATATATTTATTTATTAACTAAATAAATATATATGTGTGGCGTTTTTGGTATAGTTTTAAATAAAAGTGGAAATGTGTGTAACTTAATAATAGAAGGTTTAATACAATTACAAAATAGAGGTTATGATTCAGCAGGATTATGTGTAATAAAAAATGGAAAATTAGATGTTCATAAATACGCATCTACATCGACGTTATCGGCAATTGAAAAACTAAAAAACGCATGTTTAGAAATGGATGAAGAAGCATTTATTGGAATAGGACATAATAGATGGGCAACTCATGGTATAAAAAATGACACAAACGCACATCCACATTTATCTAACAATAAAGAATTTGTCATAGTTCACAATGGTATTATTGAGAATTATCATGAATTAAAAAAAATGTTAATAGAAAAAGGTTATGATTTTGTATCTCAAACTGATACAGAAGTAATAGTGAATTTAATTGAATATAATTTTAAAAATTGTAACAATATGTTTGAAACAATTCAAAAAACAACAGAACTATTAAATGGAACATATGGATTGTTAATACAATATTTAAATGAAGAAAACAAATTATATTGTGTAAGAAATGGTTCTCCGTTATTAATTGGACAAAGTGAAAATAAAGATAGAGTAATTGTTACTTCAGAACAGGGTGCGTTTGGTGATATGCTTGACAATTATATAACATTAAACAACGATGATATATGTATGATAGAAAGAAATGACAATAATATATCAATTAAGACAGAATATAACTATTCAAATACAAAACATACGTTTTTATACAAAGAAATATTATCTAACCAGTATAAACATTGGACAATTAAAGAAATAAATGAACAACCCAATGTAGTTTTAAATTCAATAAACAATGGCGGCAGAATTAATGGAAATTCAGAAGTGAAATTAGGGGGATTAGAAGAAAATAAAATTGTATTAAAAACAATAAACAATTTAATACTTCTGGGCTGTGGAACATCATATTTTGCTGGGTTATATGGTATGTATTATTTTAAACAATTGTGTAACTTTAATACAGTTCAGACATTTGATGGCGCTGAATTTAATGAGTATGATATTCCAAAAATAGGAAATACCTCTTTTATACTAATATCTCAATCAGGTGAGACGAAAGATTTACATCGGTGTATTGAAATAGCAAAAAAAAATAAAATAGTTACAATTGGAATAATAAATGTAGTCGATTCATTAATAGCAAGAGAAGTTGATTGTGGAATATATTGTAACGCAGGAAAAGAAGTAGGAGTTTGCTCTACAAAAGCATTTACAAGTCAAGTGGTTTGTTTATCAATGGCTGCTATATGGTTTTCACAAATACATAATATAAATGAAAAAAAAAGAGAGCAAATGGTTAGCGACCTTAAAAACTTACAAAGAGATGTTATGAATACATTAAAAATGACTAATAATCACATGTTAGAATTATCAAAAAAAATTAAAAACGAAAACATGTTTTTACTTGGAAAAGGAAGTGATGAATATGTAGCCAAAGAAGGTGCGTTAAAAATAAAAGAAATATCATATATACATGCGGAAGGTTACTCGTCTAGTTCATTAAAACATGGACCTTTTGCTTTATTAGATGAAAATTTTCTTGTCTTAATAATAAATCTGGACAAATCACACACTGCTAAGACAATAAATTGCTATCAGGAGGTATCATCGCGAAACGCACCAATCATATTTATTACAAATGACATTAGTATTACAAATGTAATTGATTGTGAAATTATTTATGTTCCAGAAAATAAATCATACTCTTCTTTATTAGGAATCATTCCACTTCAATTTTTGGCCTATTATTTATCAGTTAATAGGGGAATAAATCCTGATAAACCTAAAAATTTAGCAAAGGTAGTAACAGTTGAATAAATAATTGAAAATGACATAAAGTTAACAATGTATATTTAGTAATGTCATCCCTAACTGAGGTATCTTTAGCGTCTGAATTGTATTTAGACACTTCAAATAATGTTCAAGACAATAATCGAAATATAGTTTATTTGTGTATCGAGAAAGAAGGATTACCTGAAATAATAAGTGGATTTAATTGTTATAAATTTTCATCACTAATAAAAGCAAACATGTATTTACATGAAAATAAAACCAATTTTACAAATGAAAATAAAAGATTTACAATGGTTGAAATTTATAAATGGACACCGTCTATATTTCATAATTTTTATTTAAAAAGTAAATTAAGAAATATATATTGGAAGAATGATGTATCCATAGTTTCAAAGAAAGATAATGTGTAAATTAAATTTTTATAAAAATATTTTTTATAAAAATATATTATGATTTTTATTTCGCTTGGTGGTTGGTGCGGAACAAAAATATCACTTACACAAAATAATATATGCGGACCTAGTTATCCATTTGATTATGTAAGGAGTTCTATAGTAGGTGTAATAGATTGTATTGAAAATAATTTTGAAAACTATTTTCCTAAAAAAATAGAAATTAATTATAAATATTATAATTCTTTCATAGGAGAATTTATAGGGTTTTATCACGAAGATTTAAGAGACCAAGATGTAATAGATTCATATAATAGAAAAATTAATAGATTTAATGAGCTACTGTCGCAGGATGTCAAAGTGTGTTTTTTACGAACAATATGCAAAGATAATTATTGTGATGAAGTAAATTATTACAAAAAATTACAAAATGTAATAGATAATAAATATAAAAATATAAAATATATAATTTGTTTTATCATCCCAAATCAACATGCTACACAATATTATACAAATCTAGACGATAAAACATTTGTATTTACATTAAATGATTTATCATATGATAATGACAAATTAGGAGATGAATACAAACCCATATATGATTTTATAAAAGAAAATGACTTATTTGTAAATATACCTGAATCAAAAAATATTGAAATTATAAAAACTTCTAGATTATGGTTGGTTGATGGTTTGCCTATGGTAAATTATACGGAACATAAATAAATGAGCAAGTCTATAAATATTTTATATATCTAAACTGATGGTATTGCTAGCTGATTTTTTGCGACGACTGCGCTTAGGCATATTTCCATCGCCTTGTAAATCTTTCAAGTCATTAATGCTAATAGTGCTGCTATCATTTACAGACTGAGATTGTTGTTGGGATGGTTGTTGAATGTTAATAGTTTTAGTTTTTAAACCAGAGAGAATGTCTGAAATATCACTAGGTCCCTTCATATCAGGACGAGTTTGTGTTGGTCTTTTCGAAGTTCTATCTTGTAAATCGGGTCTTTCAAAATTTTCTCTAAGACTAATTCCGTCGTCTATTCCTCCATATGAACTACGACTTAAATTCAAATCAGGACGATTGTTAGAGTAGTTATTATTACCAGGTCTTCCTATTGGAGTGGGAATAGCATTAGGTCCCTGAGTAGCTAATGGGGGGGGAGGTCCCCTACCTTGTAATGGTGATGGTTCAGGATTCATTAAATTTCCCATAAACCCAGAGAACCCAGGACTTGTCTGAGACATTGAGTTAACCGCCGCAGACTGAAAAGAACGCATTAAATCGGGATTTTGTCTCAAAATATCATCCATTCCAGGCATAGCGGATTTGAACATTGTATTTGTCATATGAACCATCATAGCACTTCCACCAAGTTGAAACAATAACTTCAATTCTGGCGCCATAGTGGCTTTGCTTTTGTATTTTTCAAATAATTCACTAAAAATGTCATCATAATCATTAATATTTTCATTTACTTGTTCACTCCATCCATCTAATTTAATATCAAATGGGTCAAATTTGCCATTTAAATATTCAATTCCATTAATAACTGCCATAAGCATATTGCCTTGAAATTTAACTGAATTTTGTTTGGTTTTTTCATCCATAATTGTTTCGTATTCGCCCTGCATTTCTTGGAGTGGTGAGTCCATGGTATATTTTTTTGACAACTCAACCCCTTTTTTCTCAAGAGCCTCTAGTTTTCTTAAAAACTTGAACTTCTCTCTAAGTAATTCTTCCTTAGACATTTTAGGTTCAGTAGGAAATGCTTTATCGGGATTCATAGGAATATTATTAAACTTCCCATAACCATCCCATGTTTTATTATCATTTTCGGTTTTAGCAGTAAATTCGCCAATAGAAGGACTGTTATCACTAAATCTAACGGATGGTTTATCATCAAAGGATGAAGAAGGATTTCCAAAGAAGTCGGATTTAGGTTTAAAACTATTGATAGGAACATCTTCAACTAAGTCATTCAATTCATTTTCTAAATTATTTAAATCTTCTAAATCTATATCACTAGAAGGTTTAGAATTTTCTTTAATTTTATCATTCATTAAAAGTTCTAGACCACCGCCAAAATTACTAGATTTATTTTCCCATCCTCCACCAAAACTATCCTCGTTAAAATCCAAATCAGAAATTTCAATCATATCAACCATTATTATTCATTAAATAGAACATTTAATTTTAAGTAATACGAATTAAAATATATATTATCGTAAATCATAATTGATAAAATAGAAATTAAGTTTTTTTATTATTTATAAACCAAATTCCTTGTAAAAAAGAATCAGATAAATCATCTTTCTTTTTATGTGTATTGAAATAATTAACATGTTCAATGAATCTAATATCTGATGAAATTGTTTCTAAACATTTAGCAATACCAAGTTTTTTTCTATCACTATATTTAGTTTTTTCCTTAACATTACAATCCTTAAGTTTATTTGATGCTGAAATAAATTCAACATGTTCTACATGATTTTGACACATTACAAAATATTGAACAATCATTCCTTGTATTGTCTTCATCCTAGTAGCTATAGGACTAATTTGATTTTCAATTATAACATAATCAATAGTATTTTCATTTGAAAATAATATATCAAAATGATGTTTAATATTTAACCCGATTTCAAATAAATTAACATCTGAAGCATTAGGAGTTTCAATTGGTTGAAAATAAACAGTATTCATATGTTCATTTATTAAATGTATTAGGTCTATTTTTTTAATTTTAGTATCATAATTAATGCCATGTTTACTAGCTATTTCGTGTAACTTTTGTATTTTTTGTTTATTAATAAAAGATTGTTTTTGTTCGGATGTTGGTATTTGAAACGGTTGTTTTTTTGAATGTTTAAGGCAAAAACAATCATCCTTTTTCTTAAATTTAGCTGGATTATTACATAAGCCATTTTTATCAATAAACCCACATTTTAAAGTGGATTGTTCAGAAATATTTACTGTATCCCATTTTTTAATTCTAAAATGTATTGAGTTTTCTTCTTTTTCAAAAAGACAAAATGCCAAATTTTTTATTCCAACATCAATAGAAAGTATTTTCATATAATATTAAACTATCTAAAATTAGTATTATATTGTTTATTATATACATTACATTTTTACACCAGATATTGTGTTTTGGTAATTAGCGGGGTTAATAGATGGCGCAACCATTCTGGCGTTTAATTGTTCTCTACTAATGTATGGATTTTTTAAGTCACTATTACAATAACCGAATCCAGGTTTGCTTGTATCAAATGTAGATTTGAATTTGTATGGTACATTACTAGAAGGTGTATTACCTGATTGAACATGTGTATCTAAACCCAAATCATAACAGGCTTCTAAATTGTTGTAATTCATTATTTTAAGACCATTATTTTGTAAATACTGACGATATTGCCAATTAGAATGAATGCCTTCTTGTTGTTGAATTCTTTGATTAATTACAGCATCTGGTTGCCATGATGAATGATTACGACCATCTGACATAAGAGGTGGAAAATTAAAATGAATATTATTTGACCCAGCGTAACAAGTTGCCCAACTCATTTATATATTTTATAATTATAATAAATTTTTTACTCTAATCCAAGCAATTTGAGAAGCTCAGGTTTTTTTAATTTTGAAATATCACCAGAAAATAACCCTTTTTCGGATATTATACTCCTTAACTTAGTTAAAGAACATTTTTTATAATCAATACTTTCGATATGTTCTTCTAAATTAATGTTAATAGTTTTTAAATCTAAAGATGTATTTTCAGATAGGTTGGGTTGAGATTCTTCTTTTATATCATCGTTAGGCAATGACAATATATTTTCAGAATAAATCCCGTTTAAACTAGAGTTTTTGCTAGATACCGAATCCGCAACAGACACTTCGTCAGTTTCATCAATGTCAAAAGTGTTACTGCTAACATTTAAATTTAAAAATTTGATATCATTATTCACATCAATAAAATTATCTATTGACAAATCATCTATTTCTGAAGAACCATTTGATTCATTATCAAAATCATCGACTTCTGATAATTCATCATCATCTATTTCGTTATCATTTTCACTGTCGTTTTCGCTAGCTTCGTCGTCTGAAACAGTAATTAAATTATTTCTATTGAAAAACATTTGTGTTTGTTCTAAATGACTAGGTTGGTTTACTGTATTGTTCCTTATATCACTTCCGCCTGTTAGAGATAAATGATTTAAACCATATTTTACTCCATTTAATTCTTCTGCTAAAGATGATACAACACTTAGCATTGATGAAATTTTATGATTTTGGTCTCTTATTTTACTTTCAAAATATATAACTAATACAGATAATGATAATACTAATATTCCTAAAAACATTAAAAATGATGGATTGAATAAATCTGAAAAAGATACCATTTTATTACAAAAAGAATATATATTTTAATTAATTAACTAACGAATTATATGAGATTTTTAATTTTGTCATTCATGTATATTGTTCCAAACAAATAATCTAACCAATACTCACCATAATTATATTTTATGAATTTATGATGATTTAGATGATGATTTCCAACTAAAAAAATAAATTTGTTATCATGAGTCATAATGCCACGAATATTTATAAACATTATAGCATAAATTAAATTAAATATGTGTAACTCATAAAAGTAGATAGGTAATAACAACCCCATGCTTTGTATAGGGAGTTCTAAAATATGAATTGTATAAAAATCATAATAATCTGGATTATATTTTTTATGATGAATTTTATGGATATAATACAAATACTTTGTATGAAGCAATCTATGTATACAATAATACCATACATCGTAACATAATATATATATTAAAAAATGTATCATTTGTATTATATAATATGTATAAATATTATTTTTGTTAATTTACATAGATTTTAAATGTCCAAAGGTGTACGAAAGAAAACTTTATAATTCATTACGACAAATTGGACAATTAGTATAGTTTAATATTTTATAGTTTACATAACAGTTATTACAAATATTATGAGCGCAACCAAAATTATTTATATTGTTTATGAATTTCATATTTTCAAAGCATATAGGACATTCATCTACTATAGGTAAACTAATTATCATTGGGTTTATAGATGTATTAATATCTTTAAGTTCGTCTACATTTATATTAATACTTAATTGGCGTAATTTAGAATAATCATAATTTTTTCTTCTTACATAGAAGGATATATCTAAATTATACCCCCATTTATTCCTTATTTTTATTTCTGAATTAGTTATAGCAGGTGCTTCTTCTGATGCTATACCTTTAATAATTTGTCCCTTTTCAACTAGTTCAAAGTCATTTGTATAAAACTCAATTTTTATTAATGGTTTTACACTTTCTAAAAATTGAGTTACTGTCCAATATGGATTTATATAAAATTGTTTTGAATGCGTAGTCCAAACTTCCGTAAATGTGACTTGTGTTGACATTAATGACATAATTATATTTAATACATTATTACATTATTACATCTTTAATATTGTTTTATAATAATGAAATACAAAAATCAAATGATAAATGGACAGCAATACTTATGCCGACCGAAAAATAAAAATAACGCAAAACATGATTATTACTTATATATTTTATAAACTATGCGTCAAGTAATTTGTTAATTGTATTTTCCAATAGTGGCATCTATTATTTCTTTTGGATAATTCATATCAGTTAATATATTTATTCCACCTTTTATTTCAGAAATCCCAGTAGTTAATTTATACGTATATTTCAACATATTATTTATGTTTTGTGTAACCATATTACAGTTAATTATTTGTTTATTATCCTTAAGATTTTTACATACCTTTACAAAATGGGTGGTAAGCATACAAGATACATTTTTATATTTTATTAAGTAATCCATAAAAGCTGTAGCGCTTAATTCAGCTTCATCAGGATTTGTGCCTGAGTATAATTCATCAAATACACAAAAATGTGTTTCGTTTTTATGTGTTCTTACAATATCTAATATTTCTTTACACCTACGAGCCTCAGCTTGAAATAAACTATCTCTTCCAGATGTATCAGGAATATTTAAATAACAATGTATATGTTTAAAAGGAGTCAATTCTGCTGAATCATAAAATCCACAACCAAATTGCTGTGTGAAAATAATATTTAAAAGTGTAGATTTGAGAATAGTTGTTTTGCCAGATGCGTTTGGTCCCGTAATAATTATATTTTTATTTAATTTAATATTATTTTTAACAGGAGAATCATTTTTTAAACAAGCATAATAATTATTGTAAATTACATTCTTTTTGGTTTTACGAATGAATAAAGAAAAATTAATTTTTCTCTCTTCAATATTTGTTATTAACCCTTCAATACAGTCAATATATCCATTGAACCCAAATGAATACATTATAGCTTCTTCATATGTTTTGTCGCTATGTAATTCATAAAAGTATTTTAATATGGTTCCTATTTCTTTAAATTTTTTAATGTTGTAAATGTTGTAACTAGATATATTTGATAATTTATTATTAATTACTTTAATGGTTGATAATTTCTCTCTAAGAACTTCATTAAACTCTTTTTGAGAACCCAAAACATTTGAATATGTCAAATAATTTTCCATAGTCAATATAGTTTTCTCTAAATATAACTTAATTTCATTAAAATGATTATGTATCGTAATCATATTCTTATGAAATCTAATACATATCATTATATTTTGATATATTGAAAATAAATAAAACGCAGATGATATTAGTATATACATTCTTTCTTGAAAGTTTATTTCAGAAAAATTTACTGTTAATAATTTTCCTATAGCGTTATGCTGTGCTACAGATTTTAATACTTCTATATACTCATTAATAGTAAGAGAAATGCCTTTCGCTTTTATAATAATAAAAGGAATAATTAATATTATTATTGGAACAAGTAGAGAGAAAATAGGAGAAAATAAATTATATATGCTCATAAATTGTAAAAAAAACTCTGATTTATTTAAAAATTCGATGATTTCCCAATCAATGTAATAATATTTTTCTTTGAATCCAGATTCTGTTTTTAATTCATTCCATATGTCTAATATGTTTTTATAATTTGGTACAGTTTTAGTATATTTATTATTAATTTTTTTATATTCCTTCAAAAGTGTTTGAGTGTCTTTTAAAAAAACAGTATCAGTTGTATAATATTTAACTATTTGTTCATTAAGTTTTTTAGAAATTGAATTGTCATTATTAAAATAATAGGTGTATATTGGGTTACATGATTGGTCATTAGTTGAAATTAATTCTAAATCAGAAATTATATTTTTTTTTAACTCTGTTTTGTCTTTGTTATAATAAATTGGTATTTTAAAAACATCATTAATTTTACTCAATTCATCGTTATTTAAATAGTCATTCATTATATTTTTATTAGAAATATAATAAAATTATTTTTACGCATTATAAATTTATATATTTTATACAGTTTGTAAAAATACCAAGTCATTTGGCATCTCAGATATTTGGCAAGCATAATGAGTTTCAATTTCTTTCATTTTCATTACATCCCTACGAGTAATAAAATTAATTCCAACTCCCTTTCTTCCCCACCTGCCACTTCTTCCAATTCTATGAAGATACGTATGAACACATTTGGGAATATCAAAATTTATAACAATGCTAACTTGCTGAATATCAATTCCACGAGCTGTAACATTTGAAGAAATCAAAACACGTGATTTACCTATTCTAAAGTTATTAAAAGAATCATCTCTTTCTATTTTATCCATATTGCTATGAATACAACAAACAGGGAAGTCGTCTTCTTTCATCGCTTCATATAAATCAGTCACGCGTCTTACACTGTTACAATAAATAATACATTGAGAAACTGATAAAAAAGAAAACAAGTTCTTAAGAGTAGCATATTTTTGCCTATCATCATCAACACCAATATAAAACTGTTGTATTCCTTCAAGTGTTAGCATTTCGCGTTTAACATTAATTCTTACAGGGTCTTGCATAATTTTGTTAATAATAGGTAAAACTGCTGTAGGCAAAGTAGCACTAAATAAAGCGACTTGAACATTGTTATTCAAATACTGAAAAATATTATAAACTTGGTCTTTAAACCCAGATGATAACATTTCATCTGCTTCATCTAAAACAATAATTTTAATATTTTTACACGACAATTTGTCACGACGCATCATATTGTATACACGACCTGGGCAACCACAAATAACATGTGGTGTATTTTTATTCGAAAATCGACTAACTTCTTCAACCACAGACCCACCAAACAATGTTTGTATTCTTAAACCTTGCATCATTACACCGATGCTGGTAAAAACCTTTGCTGTTTGTTGTGTCAATTCTCTTGTTGGAGATAAAACAAGCGCTTGAGTTTCATTAATATTTGTATTGATATTCGCTAATGTTCCAATAGTAAAAGTAGCGGTTTTTCCAGTTCCAGATTGTGCTTGAGCAATTATATCCTTTCCCATGATTAAAGGTTTAATTGCTTTTTGTTGAATTGGACTAGGCTTTTCAAATCCATATGCGAAAATTCCTCTTAGAATGGCTGGATTGATATCTAAATCATCCCAACTTTGTATTTCATATGAAGAATCAAATGTATCTTCCTCAGGTGTATCGTTAGTAATATCAGTGTCATTTTTCATAATTATAATATATTATTGAATATGTATTTAAGTTTATTTTGAATTATTATATTAAAAAAAATTGATATAAATGTAATTTTCATTATTATATCATATACAAAACGATGGAAACGAAAAGTCTAAGATATACACTATCAAATATTCATGATATTTTGTTCCAAGGGTTTGATTATTCGTTACCAGAAGAAACAATAAAATGTATATCAGAAATAGCAATGCATGTTGGTTCGCCAGACTATGTAAGAACGCCTGTTTTTCAAAAGCGTGAAAAGGTAGGCAAATTTGACAGTTTAAGTGAAAATAATGGTTCAAAAAAAAGGAGGAACAATAAAAATATGGAGGTTTTAAATGATGAAGAATGGAATAGCATTAAAGAATTTCAAACTACAAAAATTGAAAATAAAATTGGCATTGATATTCAAATTGATACTATAAGAACATATTTGAATAAATTAACTGATAAAAATTATATTGATATGCGTAATAAAATTGTAGTGGTTATTGATAACCTTATAAGTGAATCAACTACGATTAATGATATGGAACGGGTTAGTTCTATCATTTTTGATATTGCTTCTACAAATAGATTTTATTCAAAAATGTATGCTGATTTATATTCTGATTTATACACAAAATATGAAGCTATGCGTTCTATATTTCAAATTAATTTGGATAAATTTGAAAAAATATTTAATACAATTGAATATTTTGACCCAACTTTAAACTACGATAAATTTTGTGACAACAATAAAAAAAATGAGAAAAGAAAGGCATTATGTTGCTTCTATCTTAACTTAATGTTAAATGATGTAATTTCAAAAGAAAGAATAATTTTAATTACTCGCAATTTGATATATCAAATTTATACATTTATTTCTCAAGATGACAAAAAAAATGAAATAGACGAGCTTACAGAAAACGTTTCGCTTCTTTATAAAAAAGAACTCTATGAAAATGACAGTGGTGACAATTATGAATTAATTGATGGATTTACCATTAGTGAAATAATTGAAAAGATTGCTAAAAGCAAGGTAAAAGATTATAAAAGTTTAACAAATAAGACACTATTCAAATTTATGGATATGATTGATATGTAAAATAAAGTATATAAATATTTGCTAATATTATTTAAATAATTAATTTGTATTTAAATAATGACTACTAAACCAGATGAAAATATTTCATTTTCACTAATAGAAGAATTTATATCTAATGACAATTTTATAAACACTGAGTCAATTATAAATGACTATGACATTAATGAAACGATATACAAGTTGGATACATTTTTACCTGAAATTATTAATTATCAAGAAAATTATACAGTAAAAGAATTATTTTTTATTTGCGAATATTATGGTATATCAAAAGAATTTAAAACTAAAAAGTATAATAAAGCACAAATAATAGAAAAATTAGTATATTTTGAAACTAATCCATCTAATGAATACATTGTTTTCAAGAGAAAAAATATGTGGTTTTATATGAATGAAATAAAAAATGACAAGTTTATGAAGAAATATGTATTATGGTAATAATATTTTATATTTAATTTTGTATTAAATATTAAATATAAAATATTGTAATAAATTATAAATATGGTATTATCAAAAATAGACAGTGATGTGAGTTATCCAGAATTAAAAAGTGTAGATTCAGGTGATTTAAAAATGGAGGCTAACTTATATCAATTAGAAATTAAAGATGTCGATGTAATTATTGCTGTAGGAAATGCTAAAAACACGTTTGAAGATAGAAACATACTGTATTTTCCAATTTATTTAGTTAAATACAATAATAAAGTTGTTCAAATTGGTGTATATGAAATTAAAGCCTCAGATTATTTAACTTATTTGGATGATAACAATAATTTGGATGTTGAAGTGTTAAATGAACCATTAATATATAATTTTGCTACGAAATCTATGCTCACTAAGCTACGATTAGAACCTGACGTTCCCTTAAGAAGACTTGAAAGAAAGAGTAAAGAAGATATTAATGATAATGAATCTGAAGATGAGTATTATGAAAAAGAACCTGAATACAATGAGGTGTATGAAATACCAGAAGAGAGAAAAGATATATTTATATTAACAAAAGGTATATCGATTCCTTCTCAATTAAAAGAAGAAACAAAAAGAGACGCTAAAAACTATAGAGAAAAATATCACCAGTCACCATCTGATACATGGGTTGAAAAATATATGATGAATACAAATTACAATATTGTTGATAACGAAGGTGGTGGCGATTGTTTATTCGCAACAATTCGTGATGCTTTTTCTAGCATTGCTCAACAAACATCTGTTAATAAACTAAGGAAAAAATTGTCTGATGAAGCAGATGATAAAATATTTGAAGGATACAAAGAACACTTTGATATGTATAATGCGTCTATAATAGTAGATACAAACAAAATTAAAGAATTGGAATCTGAATACTTAATGTTAAAACAAAGATTTGCTAGTGTAATTGACCGCAATGAACAAAAAATAATTTCAGAACAAGCTAAAAAGGTGAAAAGTGAACATGACAGACTTGTCGAAGAAAAAAAAGTAACATTACGTATTTTACAAGAATATAAATTTATGAAAGGAATTGACACTATTGAACAATTTAAAAGTAAAATTAAAAAATGCGAATTTTGGGCAGATACCTGGGCTATATCAACATTAGAAAGAGTATTAAATATTAAATTTATAATTTTATCTAGCGAAGCTTACAACAATGGTGATACGACAAATGTTTTAAATTGTGGTCAATTAAATGATAGTATTTTAGAAAATAAGGGCATTTTTAACCCTGAATTTTATATTATTGTGGACCATACTGGAAACCATTATAAATTGGTTGGTTACAAGAAAAAAATGATATTTAAGTTTCCTGAAATACCATATGATATTAAAAAAATGATTTCAGATAAGTGTTTAGAAAAAAACGCAGGTCCATTTGCTATTATCCCCGATTTTCAAAAATTTAAAGCCACATTAAAAACGAATGTTGTTAGAGAAGAAGACATACAATACGATGATTTAAGTGAAAGTAAATTAAGAGGATTGTATGAAGACGATATTGTATTCCTATTTTATTCAAAATCTAACAATAAACCACTTCCAGGAAAAGGTTCTGGAGAGACAATTCCAAATGATCGACTCAAAGAATTTTCAGAACTAGCAACTATACCAGAATGGCGAAGAAAACTGTCAAACTTATGGGTTTCTAAAAAATCAAATGGAGAAATAGAGCCTTTTACAGTGGATAATCATCAATGGGCATCAGTTGAACATTATTATCAAGCATCTAAGTTTAAAAAAACGCACCCCGAGTTTTATTTGAGTTTCTCTCTTGATTCTGGCACTGATTTATCTAAGGAACCCTTGTTAGCTAAAGCAGCAGGTGGAAAAAGTGGAAAAATAAAAGGAGAACTTATTCGACCTGTAGAAGTTACATTAGACCCTGATTTCTTTGGAAAAAGACATAAACAAGAGATGTATGCTGCACAACATGCTAAATTTACACAAAATGAAGAATTAAAAAGACTTTTATTGGCTACTAATGACGCTAAGCTAACGCATCACAGTCGTGGGTCTGTTCCTGTTGTATTTGATGACCTTATGTTGATACGTGATAAAATTAGACGCACACTAAGTTAAAAATCATGATATTGACTTATATCGATACCAAATTCTGCGATAATTTCTTCTTTCATTTTTTTATATTTTAATTTGTATGCTCTATACCATAAAAAAAATATTATAAATAATATTGAACTTGTAGAGAAAACAGTTATTAATATAATAGTAACTTTTGACGAATTTATTTCGCTATCTTTTGTTATAGATGGCGCAATAAATTGCGAAACAGATGGCGAAACAGAAGGGAGTGTTGTCTTTGGTTGTAAAGTATAAATATATGAGTTATGTGGAAAACTACCATAGGTATAGGTAGAATACTTATTAACAGGATATGAATATTGATTTTTATTACTATTTATATTATAATTAGAATACATAATTATAATATTTCACTATTGTATTTTTTACAATATTTTTAATTACAATTGCTACCCTGTGGGTCCATTTTTGGTGTAACTTCATTTATACAACATCCATATCTTGTTCCAGCACAACCACCAATTGGTTTAGGAGGCATTGGAGATGGTCCTGGCGGAGGAATATATGGACCTGGCACTGGAGTTGGCGCTGGCGTAGGATAACCTGGTTCTGGTCTATATCCAGGACAATTGCTTCCATAAAAATTCACTTTTGAATCTATACCATTTGGGCAACAACCAAAAGTAGTTTGGGCACAATTTCCTTGAAGATTTGTTGTTGTAGTTGTTGTAATAATAGTGATATGATTTAATATTATCAAAATTATTAAAATAATTGCTAAAACAATTATTATAGTGTTATCCATATATTAAATATACATATTTATAAATATTAAATCAAAGTAAAATGGTTTTATTATATGTTATAATAATAACGAATACATAGTTTATATGATAAAATGGATTACAAATATTAAGATAAAAAATAATAAAATTAATAGAGTGTTAATATAAGAAATGAAAATAACTAATAATAGCAAGAAATTGATATTATTTTTTACAAAACACAACAATTTTGATTTTGTTCATAACACAAAAAAAACAAATACAATAATTAGAGAACTTTATAAAGATATATTAGAATCATATAAATATGTTTTACAATTAAAACATCAAAAAGGTCATTATTACAATGTAACTACTAAAAAAATTGTTACTAGCGGACAAATAATAAAACCACAGAGTTTCAATTCAAAAAGCTTTCCTGAAATAATCAGAAAACATATAGATGAATTGAGTATGTCTGAAATTTGTTATACTTTTTCTCTCTTTGATAGGAATATTAAAGTATATTTTATAGTTGAAGAAGATGATATTGAACTTAGAATAGATGTTTTTAATAAATATCTAGATAACATTGTTATGTGGTTATATATATTAAATAAATACTCTTCTAGACAATGCTCACATTCGCTTATAATTTATTTTTATTTTACATCATTAGAAAAACAATTGCCAAATTCAAATATTCATGTATTAGATGAAATAAATGTGAATACTGCTTTCACAACAACCTGTCCAAGAGATTCAGAGATAGTTGTTTTTAGAAAAGAAGAATGGTTTAAAGTATTCATACACGAAACAATACATAATTTTGGTTTAGATTTTTCAGATATGAATAATTATGAACCTACAAAACGAATTTTAAATATTTTTAAAGTTAATTCAATTGTTAATTTATATGAATCATATACTGAGTTTTGGGCAGAAATAATGAATGCTCTTTTTTGTAGTTTTGTAACATTAAATGACAAAAATAATATAGAAGAATTTCTCTCTAATTTTGAAATATACATCAACATTGAGAGAGAATATAGTTTTTTCCAATTAGTAAAAACACTTAGGTTTATGGGATTAACATACACAGACCTTTATTCTAATTCTGAACATAGCAAAATTTTAAGAAATAATTTATATAAGGAAAAAACAAATGTGTTAGCATATTATATTATTAAAACAGTGTTAATCAATAATTATCAAGCGTTTTTATTATGGTGTAAAACTAATAATCCTTCTCTCTTACAATTTAAAAAGACAGTATCAAACCAATTATTATTTTGTAAATTTATCGAAAAAAAATATAATACCAAATCTATGTTAGACAATATACATAATGCTGAAATATTTTTAAACAAAATTAATAATAAAAGAAGACCTACTGAAGAAACTAAATATTTAATGTCAAATATGCGTATGAGCATTTGTGAATTAGGTTAAAATTTGCCTTCTTTGAACATTTTTAGATGAACGCAACAATACTCTTCGCCTAGCAAGCATTTTTTAATACACATATTTCCATTAATACCTTTTTTTTTACAAATATATTTATAACTGCCGTTTCCAATACTTAATTTATTGGATTTCCACGCCTCGCTCGCACCATCGAAGTCAATATTAACTTCGTATAATGGTTTAGATTCGATTTTAGTTTGACTTCTAGTTTTCATATTTGGATAATTACATTTTATTTTGCATTGAAAAGTAATTCATTTTTTTATTATAACAAATAATAATGTATATTATTGATTAATTATCTTATTTATTTTTAAATAAAATTGATTTAAATATATTAATTATACCATTAAATAAAATTATAAATATACATAAAAATGGGAATTAAACATTTAAATCGGTTTTTAAAAGAGGAAGCTACCAGTTCTATAAAGCTATCCTGTCTTTCTGAATTATCAGGGAAAAAAATAGCTGTAGACATAAGCATATATATGTATAAATATGCTGGTGATGGTAATTTAATAGAAAATATATATTTAATGCTTACTGTATTTAAGAATTATAATATAATACCAATATTTATATTTGATGGAAAACCTCCTCCTGAGAAGAAAGAATTGTTACAAAAAAGACGTGAAAATAAAAAAGAGGCTGAAGAAGAATATAAGAATTTAAAGAAACAATTAGAACAAAAAGACTTTACAGATGATTATGATAAACAAGAGCTTCTTTATAATATGGATATGCTTAAGAAAAAATTTATTTATATTAGTAAAAATGATATTGAAAATGTGAAAGAGTTAATAAGGGCATATGGTGCTACGTATTATGACGCGCCAGGTGAAGCAGATGAGTTATGTGCGTTATTAACATTGAATGGTAAGACATGGGGTTGTTTAAGCGAAGATATGGATATGTTTGTATATGGATGTCCAAGAGTAATTAGGTATCTTAGTTTATTAAACCACACTGCTGTGGTTTATGAATTAAAAGGAATTCTTGATAATTTGGGTATTACACATAAAGAATTGAGAGAAATTTGTATAATATCAGGAAGCGATTATAATATGAGATTTAATAACAATAACAAATTTACTCTTTATAATACATTAAAGTATTTCAAAAAATATCATAAAGAAAAAACACAGAATGAATTTTATGACTGGATGATTAACAATAACACTATATGTCTAGAAGATTACCAACTGTTGAAGAAAATATATACCATGTTTGATTTAAGTAATTCACGCATTTGTTTGAATCCATTTGAACAAATTTCTATATTTAATAGTTCTGTTATGTGGAATCAAATTAAAGAAATCCTTAAAAAGGATGGATTCATATTTCCATCAAATTAAATACATTATATATTCATACATTCATTTTTTATTTAAAAATAAAGATATTATGTTATATAAATGGCAGATTTATATAATAATAAATATAACAGAAAAGAATTAAAATCTATGATTTATGCTGTGAAACTAATTGATATTTTAAAAACTCAAAAAATAGATGTTGATTTTGCGGTGCGTTACATTTTAAATAAAAAATATCAGTTACATCAAGATGATAATATAATAGCTCCTACTGTTTTAAAATATCAACCACACATAACATATGAACAATTACAAAAAGGATTATTAGATTATGATTCAGATGATGATAGTGTAGATGATTTTGAAACAATTTCTACAAAATAAACTCGTATAGATTTGTAAATTATATATTTTAATATTTTATTATAATTATTATAATAAAATAATATTTGTAAGCTTTTAATTTCTAAAACTAATATTTTATGTAGAATAAAACTTAAATAAATATTAATGATTCTACATCCACAAACTGACCACTCGAAAGCTGTGGTATTTGTTCAAAGTTATTTTTTTTTAAAATATCACGCATATTTCTTATTAAAGACCTCCATGTCATTGTGCTAGATTGTTTGAGGCTTAATGTTTGTAACAATGACCAAGTAAGTGCTCCATTAGCTTTATTATTAAAATCAGCATCAGCACTTGTTTGTTTATCTGTGCAACCGCTTACCATAATTACATTTCCATCTGTTTCTAGTTCGTTTTCATGAGCTATAAAGTTATCATAATTTAAACTATCATAATATTGACATTTAAGGTCTAGAACACTCCCGCTAAAACAACTATCAAATAGACCAAATAAGGTTACATCCTTTTTTAAATATTTTGAAATCATATTCTTTAATTCGTCATCAACTATAAGTTGAATATCAGAAGAGACAATTGCTTGGTCATATCCTGATTCTTCGTCACCATTTTTGTCTACAATGTATGAACCATGACCACTAAAAAAGAAAAACAATAAGTCACCAGGTTCTGAGTTAATCAATAAACCTTTAAATGATTGTAAAATGTTATCTCTAGTAGGCTTTAGTTCTGTTACATCAGTCATAATTGTAATATTAGTATCATTAAATCCAATAGATTGTAATCTTGTTTTAATGGACTGTGTATCATTTATACATCCATTCAGTTGATATTGTGTTCCGTTATAATTTATTCCAATTAAAAGAGCTTTTTTGGATTTATTTATTGTAATTTTGTTTGGTACAAAGTTTATAATTTTAGATTGAAGTGAAGTATAAGTATTTTTAAGATTATATAAATTACTATTTAAAACATCTCTAACGCTGTTAATTTGACCAATTCTAATAGAATTCGCTATCTTACGATTGTTATTAATAGTATTCATAATATTAGTATAATATTTGGTAATATTAATAACATTCGCATCATAATTTTTTTTTAATTGAGATAATTTCATAGATTTATAGGTTGCTAGTTCTAGACTCATTATATTATAATAAAATATAATATAATACACATATATTTTGATTTCAAAATGTAATTTTAATAACAAACCCACTATTTAAACAATTAAAGCCTCCTTGGTGGCCTTGGCAAAATGAGGAGACATATATCTTTGGAGATTGAAGTAGGTAAGCTCATCAGTCTTCTTCAACTTCAAAAGAGCAGCAAGCTTGATATCAGGGTTAATCTTGCGACCATTCTCCTTGTCTTGAAGATTGTTGGTGCGAATGTATTTATTGATGTCACGAGTAACCTCAGTGCGAGCCATCTCTGAACCAGAAGGCTTCTCAAGGAACTTAGCAAGCTCATCCGAAATACGAGTGGGCTTGACAAATCCTGAGGGAGCACGGTTTCCAGCCTTGCGCTTGCGCTTGGAAGATTGCTTTTGAGCGACCTTGAGCTCACGGGTCCATTTCTTCTCAAGAGTGCGGTATTCAGTCTTCAATGAAGAGATAAGGACACCAAGCTGTTGAAGCTTGGCTAGAAACTCAACTGATTGCTCAGTAACAGGGGATTCAGAATCAACAGGGGCAACGACAACATCCTCAGAATTAACAACAGGGGCAACAACAACAGGAGCAACGGTCTCATCCTTAGAAACCTTGGTCTTCTTAACTTTCTTCTCAACCGCTACAGGAGCAGCGGTTTCAACAACAACAGGAGTAGTAGTGACTTGTTCAGTCTCAGCAGTTTTGGTAGTTTTAGTTCTGGCCATCTTATTATATAATACCTTAATAATTACTTTTTAAGTGATTTAACGCAAATAATATATATTGTTACGATAATATGGTAATACCTATTAATAAATACCTACCCTTGACTTTTTAAAAATAACTCACTGATTGAAAAAGCCAAGGGAGTGATGTAGCAGCTTCTTGATTTACTAAAGTTAAACTACCTAATACATAATACGCTCCTAAAGATTTGCTATCTGTATCTATACCAATATTAACTAATTTTTCCAAAACATCCAAAATAACTTTTTTAACATTTGATATATTATCTTCTGAATGGATATAAGACATGCTTAAATTCCTAAATGGGTCGCCTATTGGTGGACATATATTACGTTTTGTTTCTTGTGATAACTGTGCTCTGTAATTCCAAATATCACATAATTCTCTTATAAATTTTATAAGTTGTGTTTTATTCAAAGAGAGAAACCATTGTGGGTTGCTATAATTTCCTAAAGCATCAATATTTTGAAATAAGGTCAAAGCCCTCAGTTCAATTGCTTTTTCGCATGAAACAAGTTTTGTATCATCTTCAAATTCTAAATTAATATTTATTTTTAAAATTCTAGACAATCTTAATAATGTTTTTATATTTATTAATAGTTCTTCAGGAAAGTAGTTCCTATTATACGGATTTTTGCTACAAATTTTGCCATTATAGCCTTTTAAAAAAACTAATCCATAAAGAGATGCTATATCAAAACCATATATAAATCCATCAGAATCTTTATAACTAACAAATTGATGAAAATGTATTTCTTCGATAGGTTCCATGGTAATAAAGTCTGTTTGATTTGTGCACAAATTACGGTTGAATGATGCTATGCCATGTATATTCTTATATTTTCTTACAATTAAACCTCTAAAAACCTTTTGGATTTTATTTATATATGATGAAAAATATAGATACGAATAAACTCTATTTACTAGTTCATTTTTATTACCACTAATTTTTAATTTATAGTGTTTAGCAAAAGTTTTTAATTGTGATACATTATAATTATATTGAGTTAAATCTTTGTATGTTAATATAGTTGGAATAATTATCCTATCGTCGGTAATCTTTAAAGGGTTTTTAATTATAGGCATAGTTTTTTCACATTTATGCGATATACTATTCATGTAATCATCTATTAAATTTTCATAACTCTTTTTTTTTAATGTAGAGTTCAAGTTCATATATTATATATATATTTTTCTTTTTGAACTGTTTTATATATTATTTAATATCATTTAATGCTTACCGTCCACCATACTGATAAATATATTTCTACCCTATTATCATTTCATTTTATATTTAAAAAAAAATTGATTTAAAGATAAACTCATTATATAATTCATACTAACAAAATGGCAAGCGCAATCATCGACGGAACTAATATTGATACCTCTTTATTCTCATACTCTGCTCCTAAGGCTAATCCTACTGGAGGCAAGGTTGTGAATGTTTATAATAAAAATTTTAGAGAATCCCTTACTCTATCTACTCCATTAATGCTTACATGGGGAGCTCAGGAGGGAAAGGATAGTCAAGGTAATTCTACTGGAAAATATACTATGTCTCTTCAATTTCCTAGTGCGGAGTATTCAAATCCAGACGCAGAAGCATTCTTATCTTCTATGCGTGCTTTAGAATCTAAAATCAAAGCTGATGCTATTGTATATTCTAAAGAATGGTTTGGAAAGGAAATCAAGAGTGCTGAGGTTATGGAAGAAAAATTTAATATTATGCTTAGACATCCTAAATTAGAAAAGGGTGGAGCTGAAATGGATTTTAATAAGCCGCCAACCCTTACTGCTAAGATTCCTTGTTGGAAGGGTGTATGGCAATCAGAAATTTATGATGAGGAAGGGGAGCCGCTCTTTATTAAGGGAAAGGTGCCTGCTCATGTCACACCTCTTGATTTCTTGAAGCCCAAGACTCATGTAATTTGTTTGCTACAGTGCGGCGGATTGTGGTTCGTGAATGGTAAAGTATCTATTACTTGGAATTTGAAGCAAGCTATTGTTCAGAAGCCTAAGAGTTCTGCTATTACTGAGGGTGTTTGTTTTCTAAGACCTAAACCTGCTGATAAGGAGAGATTAAAGGCGTTACCTCCTCCTGAGGATGACATTGACCCTGATGGAGGAGTTAGTAGTGCTATTGTTGATGACAGCGATGATGAAAGAGAGCTTCCTCCACCTCCTGTTGTAGTGCCTCCTGTTGTAGTTGCTCCAGTTGTTCAAGAGCCTTCTGTAGTTGTTGAAGAGGTTGTTGCTCCTGTTGTTGAAGAGGCAAAGAAGAAGAGAGTAATTACCAAGAAGAAGCCTACTGAAGCGTAAAACATTTAAGAAATAATAAAAACATTTCAAATAAATAAATATTTAATTATCATATTTATTCATTACATTTTATAAATACTTTTTTTCCAAACCAACTCAAGAGGGACGTTTACTTATCTTTTAATTAAAAATAATAATTACTATTTAATTAAAATTAAAATTGAAAATAATAAAAATAATTTTATATTTATAAATTATTATGGCTAAGCAAAAAAGGGTCTGGTTTAAACCCATTGTTACTATATACAAATGTCCAAATTATGATGATATGATTGATATATTATGGTGGAATTATGAAGATAAACAAAATGCTACAAAGAGTTCTATAGATGAAATAAACAATTTAATGACTATCCATCCAAAAATGAAACTGCAAGATGCTATCAAATTATTATACCAACCAAATAATATTTCATATAACCCTAACAATTTTGATACTACATATTAAACTAACAAAATTTTTACTACTATATCACCTTTATCGCTAACATCATAAATATCATTTTTTATTTTTGATAAGCCTTGTTTTTTAATTATATAAAATTGTTCACTCTTTATATTCAATTCTGAAATGGGAATACAAAAATCTTTTTCACCTATATTTATAAATATATTATCATTATTGCTTATTAATTTTAATAAATCTAATTTTACATCTATTGTTAGGTCTGTGTAAATATTACTATTATCATCTACTTTAATATTTTCAGGTAATTCAGGTTCACACAACACTATTATTTCACAACCAGAACCGTCAAAATATATTTCATTACACCATAGAGGGACTAAATATAATTCATTTTCTACATAAAGCTTATACAAGTTGTTATTTAATAAATCATTTATACTTGGGTTTAATTTGAATATTTTAACATCTTGAAACTTACAAATAACAATTTCACGCACTTGCGATAAAATATCTTCGCTTAAATGAAGTTCTGAATGATGTTTAGAGAGAAAAGTCCAGACACTTAGCGTCATATCTTTATCTAATCCTTCAAATAATTTTAACGATATTTTTTTTGCTCCACAAACAATTTCTGTTATTATTTGTGATATTAATTCATTATATTTTCCTTCTAATATTGTCTTCATGAACAATTTTAATATTTCAAAATACATAGATTGCTGTTTTGGTTCACTATTATCTTCTTCATTTTCAAAATCATCTGGATTTAAATACTTTATTTCTCTCTTTAAATAATCATAGGCTTCATTTATCATTTTAAATTTTTCATTTGATTCACTAGTATTTCCGTTTTTATCTGGGTGATTTTTTAATGCTAATTTATGATATTTTTTTTTCAAATATTCTATTGTTAAATCACTATACTTAACCTCATGTGTATTTATTTCTAATATTTCAAATGCTATTTTATAATCCATTTCATTAAAATTAATATAAACTTTAAGTATTAAAATATGTAACTTATTATATATTTTAATTTTACAGTTGAATTTATTATTCTAAAAATTATGTATAATCTTAGCTAAATAAAATAAATAATGTTCTAAATGATATATAGGTCTATAATTATTATTGTAATACTGAAAGAAACAATATGTCTTTATCATAATATTTGATAAATGGTGAGTTTTAATTTTGTTTTGTTCAACTAGTGAAGATATAATATACCAAATACAATCTGTTATATCTAAATTATATATAAAAATATCATATAAAATATCTCTGAAATTTAAAAATTTAATATCATCTATGTTGACAATATTTGTAATGATTTTATTACAAATTATTTTATATTGTAACATAAGTTCCTCATTGTTAAGTCTAAGTATTTTAATATTAGTAATATTTTCTAATTTTAATTTATTAGATAATTTACATTTTAAACATTTAACATATGATGTTTTAGAAGGTCTACTTACATTAATTATTTCACAAGAATTTAATATATTCTCTGGTATAAAACTTAATTCTTCTGTAATTATTATGAACTTTAAATCAATAGCTATTGCGTTATTTTGCTGCATATAACTATAAAAATTTTCTAATAATTCACTGTGAATTTCATGAAAATATTTACAAACTATTATACCAGACTTATCTATTTTTGCTGAAATAATATCTATTATTTGTTGATAAATTTCATGCCAAAGCAATTTAGAATTACATCCTAATAATGACATATCAATTTCATAATGTATATCGCTAATTTTTAAAAAATATTGCTGTTTATTATATATTAAACTAATTTTCTTTTCGTATTTTAATTCAGACGGACTATATTTTTTGATTGATTTTAACATTTGTGTATATTTACCTGTTCCATTTGGACCAAAAAAAATCAAGTTTTTAAATTCATTAATATTTGTTGGGAATTTATTATATATTTTATCTAATTTTGGATGTAAGGTTTCTCTATTATTTTCACTTATATATTCTTCAAAATGAGTTTCATAAAACTTCATTGTTATATCTATTTAATAATTTTTGTTTAAATATTAAACCAAATAAATAAACAAATTTGTGATATTTACATTTATTTTATTTATAATAGTTACATATATAACTTAAAAATAAACCGTTGAATATTAAATAGTTATAACAATGAATATTGTAAAAAGAATTGACCAATATAATGAAAACAACATATTTTTTTGCGAACCCATTAAAAACAACATTATGAATGAAGGTAGTTTTATAAGAATATTATATTCACATAGTTATTTTACATTAAATGGTATATATTTACTTATTAATTTGAATGATATTATATGTGAAAAATACTATAATAAATATAAATGTTCATTTAGTGTGTTACTTCATAAAGAAATTATTGATAATTTAAAAGTTATCGAAGAAAATATATTAAAAAAGATATATATTACAAATAAAACACCACAATATAAAATATATGAACAAATGATAAATGGAAATATAAAATTATTTAGTGATATATCTAATAAAGCATCGGTTTCTTCTTTTATACTTAAAATATCTGGAATTTGGGAAACACAATTAAATTATGGTTTAACATATAAATTTATTAAAATTAATTAATTATTATTCGTAAAACCATCAGTAGTAAAATATTTCAAAATAGTAAATAAAATTAATGAGGTCATTGTAGTTAATACGCCAAATAAGTAAATTAAACTAGATGTAACTGTTGATAGTCTTCCTGTAGATTCAAACTTGTCTGTGTTTATGTTTGTATATACAATATATATTTGAATCAAAAATAATATAATGGCTATATTGCTAAAAGTATGGTAACTTTTTGAAACATGTTCATTTGTAATATTATTTTTATAGTTTAT
>Ga0114959_10000620_pt1 | contig 33273 bp, 62 predicted proteins | sample C_130625_EF_Meta_FD_87317 | JGI IMG/M metagenome (GOLD analysis project Ga0114959, IMG submission 87317) | Freshwater microbial communities from Lake Croche, Canada to study carbon cycling - C_130625_EF_MetaG | ecosystem: Environmental > Aquatic > Freshwater > Lake | place: Lake Croche, Canada... | reverse complement strand
CCAGCAGTTAAACTTTCTAAGATAGTTCCTTTGCCGGCATCATCGCCTGCGGTGTTGTAGGCAAAAGTCACTGCCTGTTGGTATAGTTCTATCGCTCGTTGGTTCACAATCCTTTGCCCCGCTCTTCGATGCGTTCGCACTTAGAGCATTGATAGGTATAATACTGACCCGCTGGCTTATCACCGTATAATAGTGGACCTGATGCTTTATACCGCCAATCATGCCAGCAACCGTGTATGAACCATTGCCAAAGTCGAATCATGGTTCATCTCTGTTGCGAAGTTCGTGTGCCTGTTGCCTGAGCTGTGCCTCAATTCGATCCAAGCGAGCATCGCCTCTGAAAAGATCTTCTGCATAACGCTCTACTTGAACAGTGATATCTTCTCCGTTACTATCGTCGAAATACTGCCTGTAAAATTCAACAAGACATTCCTTAACAATCAACTCGGCGAACTTAGCCAATGGATATTCCCACTTAGTTGATGTAGTTCCGTCATCTTCTTTATACACAGAAAGTTTCGCCGGATGTTCTTTGATTCCTGCTTGTTCAGCAAGTTGTCTAATTCTTTCGTTCATACTTCATCCTTGATACATTGTTCCACATCTTCCAAAATACGTTTTAGTTCATCAAGGTTGGCGGCAAGAAATTTGATGGTAACATCATTGGCAAAGTTTTCGCCTATCTTGTTGAACTTCATGCCTTCAAGTTCTTGAAGCATGTATTCCCTGCCCTCGATTATGTTACGCAGATTTTCTGCTACGGTGTGGATGTTCATCATTCAACTCCGAAATGTTCTCTAATATCATCGCCCATAGTACCGCCGCCATCTTTCTTCTCACGCAAAATATTGTCTACTCGGCTGGCACATTCCTTGACAATCAACTCGGCTAGCTTTTGGGCACGTAAGGCTAGTTCAGGAGCAGGGTAATCTGCCTCGACCATTAGTTCTCTTAATCGTGTGTTCATATTATTCCTAAGGTAGTAGGGTCATGATCCAATCTGTTACCCTCATCGTCTGAGTAAAAGGTTGCGGTCTTGTCTGTTATTGTAACAGATAAATCTGAATGAAGCAAGTCGTAATCGGTAAATTCAAAGGTATCAGTATATACTCTAAATCGGTACTGCCCATCCGCACACCAAATTAATACACCTTCAACTCCGTCAGCTGATATTTTCATATTAGAATGTTACCTCATCTCGTTCGCCGGCTTCTTTGATCTTACGCATTAACTGCCTATCAAATAACCCATTACCAAAGCAAACATCATTCCACCAATAGCAATTACGCAACCTATAAAATAACCAAATTGGTCGTTCATTCTACATTCTTTGAGCTCGCCGATCAAGGCAAGACTCGCAGGGTCGCCTTTCACTATTCTGAATCTTTAGTGAGATCAATCGAACCTCGCATATAACGTGGTACATACCCTTCGTTCCATCGAGGTAATTTAGCTAATAACTGTTTGTAACTCTTTTTAAATTCTTGATCAACATAATAGTTGACTAAACTACGCTGAATCATAGTGATGAGATCACCGTGGTCATTGTCAACTACAAAACGCAATGGACAATTACCCCACGTCCCAGATTGGAGGAATTCATAGTAATAAGTTCTATGACTTTGATTGCTAGGATCAAAAACGGTCCATGGTCGAACAAATAGATTTAAGTTACTCATAGGGTTAATCTCTTCCGGGTATTGATAGTTGTATTGTACTGTCATGATAAATCAAAGTCAATGGTTAATGGGCGATGTCACGATAGAAAACATGTGGCCCCGCTTGTGCTACGATACGAGATCGTTGACTCCAATTAGGATGAACATAAGTGGCATGATAGTGTAGGATGCTGTCACTATCCAAGGGTTTTACTCGTATGCCCTGTATCAAATTCCACGCTATAGCTCTAGTAGACTGCATTTGCTGCTGACTCCATTGAGTTTGTGTTCTACTTAATGTCCAAGAAAACTGTGCAGGGGCATAAACTACCTCGCAGAGTTGGCGGCCCCAACTACCTACAAGTAGCCTATTGATGTGAACCTGACCTACGGCATATTGCGCCGGAGTGGCCAGTGTGCCTGCTTCACGAAATATACTATAGGCCAGGCACAACACGTCACGATCAGTTTGGCCTCTAATGGGCCTAGCAGTAAGTTTGATGTCACTGTCAGTGACTTCTCTTGGCATTGCCACCGCCTGCGGCAATGGACCTAAACAAGCGGTGGCCAACACGACGCCAACATATCGTTTCTTCATCAGCGACCTCTCAATCTAAACGGCTACCAGCGTAGGCTCTTAATCCCAGCGATTGGAGATAGTTGGCAAAGGCCTGTGCCCCTTCTTCTTTGGCATCTATATTCTGTACAGGCAACCCGCCGGGATTCCACATGCTGAGACATTTAGGTTTGTAATCTTTCTTAAATCCTGCGGCTATCAACTCTTTAGCCTGCTGACTGTTAGTACGATCTACGTAAACTTCCACCCAAGCAAATCCACAGGCATATTGATCTACACCACCCAGATTCTGTTGAAAGAAGGTTTGACTAGCTCGTTGAGCCAATTCAATTCCAGGTTGTATCATATCTGCTGTAATCATCATCAACTCCTGTTTGTTGAAATTAACCAAAAATCATACCGATTATATAAATTGCCAGTACAGGCGCTAATACAATCACAGGTGCCATGATCGCACCTTGCATAAAATTAGTTCGACGCTCACGCACAATCAACTGATTTCTATGTTCTGCTTGTGTCATCATCAACTCCTTTTTGTTAGTGTATGTACAGATTATACAGTCTACAGTACCAAAAGTCAACCAGTTTATTTGGTGTGTAGTTCAGGATTGGCTAACATTAAAAATGTCAATATACTAGCATCTTGTAGATAGATACGACGTACACCTTGTTTTCTACGTATCTCGCTGCGCCAAATAGTATTGGTAGTCCGATCATAATCTACATCTACTCCATATTGTGTAGATAAGATCTTTTTCATATCATAGAAGGAAACTATCTCGTGATTCAACTTGTACTCTATAATACAGCGATATCCTTCTTTGTAAAGTCGGTGGCGATATGTGCTGTCTATTACCTTCATCTAGCTGCCCACCCATACACCAACAAGGCCACTAACAGAATGCCCAAGAATACCCACATGGGCCAGGTCAGGTAAAATGCCAGTCGTAAGTCGTCCATATTATCGCTCCATAATATCAGTTAGAAAATTAGTGGCCATATTTACATTGTCCACTGTGTCGTTACTGGTAATAACCATCAGCTCCATTACTGTCTTAGCTTCTGCTTGGTCGCGGGGCAACAATGACGAGATGAATTGCTCTATGGCTTCGCCACTGTCTATTTGCCAGAGAATATCAGCTAAGACTCGTTGCTTTGGTGTTAGACCTTCGATGGTAATCATAATTATCCTCGGATTCGATCAAAGACTGACTGCTGTAGCCTGGCAACATCTTCGTTGGGTACATAAAAATCAGTGGTTGGGTCCCAGTATTCGCCGGCTTTGGGGTCATAGTACAAAACCTGACCATTGGGATAATGAAATGGTCCTTCCAATCCCGTACGGGGTTGCCATTTTGTTTCGTGCTGGAATTTTACGTAGGCCATAATCACATGCTCCAATACTGTTCAGTTGAGGGATCACAGGGCCCGCCCAACAACTTGCGTGCCAAGGTAGTCTTTTCGCCGGTCATCAAACTCTTGACTTCTACCAATTTGTTGTCATTTCCTGCCTTTAACATATCGATATAGAACTTCTGTCTTCGCTTGGGCAGTAGATTCAGCATCTCTACCAGCAGACTGTTAAAGTAACCTGCCGCATATTCATACCCTTCATCTGAGACCAACTGTGTCAGTTCTGCTTCAAAGTCCCGCTGATTTTGTGTTGAAAACATAGTTTGCTCCGTAGTGTTAGTGTATGTGCAGATTATACAGTCTATCTTACCAAAAGTCAACCGTTTTACGGTAGGCCATTTTGCTCGTAATGTCTCTCATATAACCACTGTTTCTTCTTCATTTCACGTGTATACTTACAGGAATGTGGTCTACCTGGCCGTCCTGATAACAGACCATATTCCCACCACTGATAAGTCTCGTAACGTCTCATCAACATTGACACGGCCAATACCGTAACCACCGCGGGGATTATATATATTAAGAGTAGACCTATCGCTGCGACTAAAATCAGCAACATCACTATAGTACAAGTTAGGGCGCAGTGCACGATCAGCGTCTCTCTTAATTAACAATACAGTTATTATACAGTCAGCCCAACCAAAAGTCAACCATTTAGAATCTTGTTAAATCTAGCTCATTGTGCTGTTTGCAGTGTATGCAAAGTGTCACACCAGGTATCAATTCCCGACGTGCCAACGGAATATCATCACCACATTCTAGACAATAAGTAGAGCTAGGCCGTCGAGCCTGTGCTGCCAGTTGCCGCTGTACATCAGCGATGGCATTCAAGTGTATGTGAATAGCATGTAATTGGCCGAGTTCTGACTCCTCTTCGTTGTTATAGACAAAATCATCTGCTATCATCGCCAACTCCGGTAATTAACTATACCATTATTGTACAGTCTGTCCGTTCAAAAGTCAACCAAAATTTGATTCACTTAATGAACTTTGGAATACCCATTGTTTTACCAGCATATTGAAAACTGGATAGCATGGGTAACAATCCCACTAAGTCATTGGCAGAGTGTCGTTCGATCGTGGGAAACGCATCACCATCTGTAATCATGAAATAGAGTTTAGTAGTGCCTTCTTCCATCTGAGGCTGAAAAATATGTTCTAAATCTTCTAATATCATACTGTTATTCTCTCTTGTCCAATGCTGGTACTGGTAATCGATTTGATCATCGATAGCTATGTGTTACAATTTAATTAAGATAACACTTAATAAGGATGCTGTCAACTATAGTGACATTCAAAACGCCAGTTTGACAACCAATCCCGCAGTATAGATCAACAACAGACTAGCGTTGATTATAATCAAACTCCATTCCCGCCACATGATGGAGACTATCAACCAAATAGCTGCTCCCAGATTTAGCATAGCAGGTCCAACAGGATAATAGTTGATGCTGACTAGCACAGCTCCGACGATGGTAACGGCTGTGGCCAGCCACTTGAGATATATATCTAATTTTTTCATACTGCGAGTATAATAGAATTTGTATAGGAAGTCAACCTAAAAAAAAGACCCCGTTGTTGGGGCCTTTCTTTTTGTTACTGTGTTAACAGATTAACGATTAGCGATGTACATTGTAACTTCGACTTTGTGTTAACATCTCAGCTCTTTATCTGAGATTTCTGTATGTCCCCATACAGTTCGGACTATATCATCACCATATAAACTATGGTGTTGGGCGCTCGTGTCAGCTTCATCACTGTTCTAGTGGTATGCTGTTAGTCTCTGAACCTTCTAGTTATCCCTAACTAGCTTGGCTGCGGATTGTCCGTTCTGGAGTTTCCCGCAATTCACCCAATTTTAATTGGCCTCAAGTTAAGCCAAAACGTAGATCTGTTGCTTGTGGTGTTGTCCAAGACATAGTATTTCTCCTTTGATTAAAATACATACTGTTGCATTAGTATGTAGCACAATTATATAGGAGAAATACCTTAAATCACATAGTGATAATCATTAAATTCATGTATGTGAATTATGTTCTAGCTTTGAGAGCATCTAAAGCCTTTTGATAGCGCATGGCATGACTACGTTCTGCTTTGGCTAATGTCTCGAACCAGTCAGCTACTTCATCAAATCCCTCATCACGAGCAGTTTTGGCCATTCCAGGGTACATGTCCGAATATTCATGTGTCTCACCATGGACGGCTGCTTCTAACATCTCTTGAGGAGTCTTAGCAGGCATATCAGTACCAGGTTCACCAGCACCACCTTCGATTAAATATTCCATATGTCCATGGGCATGACCTGTTTCGCCCTCGGCAGTTGACCGGAATAATGCTGATAGATCATTTTCGCCAGCGATATCGCATTGATTCGCGAAATATAAGTAACGACGATTAGCCATACTCTCACCACCAAACGCATCTTTCAAACATTCTGCTGTTTTTGTTCCTTTCAAATTCTGTTGTGCCATTGTTTTCTCCTTATTAAAAATAACAACATAGTTATTATACTAGTATTTATCCAATAAATCAATGATTATTATGGCTTTTTTAATTGTATTTTTTTATAACGCCAATAGGTAAAAGTTATTACCTCCACAAAAAAAGCTACCCAAGTAGCTTTTTCTTTTATTCTAATTGGTTAAATTAGAATGCGTAGCGAGCACCTACTAGGAAGGTACTACCGTTTAGGCTGTCAATACGATCTTGACCTGATTGATAACGATAGTCAACAGTGGCTGACACTTTATCAAATACAGGTACAGCAACGCCAACACCTACTAAGGCAGCGTAGCCATCAATAGCGCGTTCTTGCTTTACATAAGCAACACCTGCTTGAGCGGTGAATGTAGCAGAACCTACTTTAGCAAAGTCGTACCCACCAACTAAACTATACTTGTTGGTATTGCCTTTAAACTCACGGTCGATTTCAGCAGCGATGCTGGATTTGCCATCGTGTGCTGTGACCTGTACACCTGCGGTTGTGGCCACGCTACCACCTGCGTGAACATCTGAACCACCAGTAATGCCCAAATCATATGCTTGAGCTGAACCAATCACACCCGCTAATAATGTTGCTAATAATACTTTTTTCATAAAATTTCCTCTTTTTTAAAATAATGACCTTCCAGTCACCCTATAGTATATAGTCTTTTATATCACAATACAACAAAATCAGCTCCATTTCAGCAAAAAAGCTAAAAAATCACGCTCATTATTGAAATAGAAGATATAACGTCCCGGAGCCCTATCAGAACTTTGTTCAACTAATTGCCACTTCCATTTGCCCCTAAGTTCATCTTTATTCCACTTTAATATGTCGTCAAGAGCACCCCAGGGTTTTTTAAGCTCATGAGCATAGCTGAACACTTCAGTGGGCCGAACATGAAAGTCTTTATAAGCTGTGCTGACCAATTATTCGTTTAGGTCCAAAGTCTATCACGTATTCTGATAAGTCTGATCATCATAGCCTCATCTTCTGCCGCATATGCTGCATCAATTTCGTGTAGTTTATTGAGAGCAGAGTTGCTGTCTTCGCGTAAATCATCGGGAGTGCTAAACAACAAATTACCACCATTACGTTCACGTATTGTATCACACAGAGCACTCCAACCTGATGCTTCCATAGGTTCAGGCCGATTGGGATAAACTTGAGTCCACCAAGTATACAATTCTATGATTTCACGTGCTCCCAGTGCTTGTGGGGTAAGCTCTATAACTTCACCTTCTTGAGCATAATCTTCATTGGTCAAGTTACTGGCCCAGGCTAAATGATCCAGCCCAGCTTCCGGGCAACGCCATGTACGCAATCTTAGCCAACCTGTACGCCACCATGGGGTATGATATTTTTTACGTGCCTCATCATCCCAGCAAACATGATGCCAAGCAGTCTCTACTTCAACAAAGTCCACAAGCTCATTAAACAAACAAGGAAGAAAACGATTACCAACATCGCGCCAATCACCAGGCCGGATATCCCCAGGATGAGCAGTAAGGCAATGACTGCGATTGATCCAACGATTGTTAATATAGTATCTGATGTCATTTAGTCGATCCGGTATGTAATAAACGAGATTTTCAATATAATCTAAACCTTCTTCGGCCAGCCACAAACGTATGGGATGAGCTGCCTTGGCACGTGTTTCCCAATCATGCCATTCTTCACTGGTGCCACACTTTAGTTTGGTAGTACCACGGATCCAATCCGCAAATCTACTACAGCTCCAATAATGACTTCTCATGACGTTTATCCCCTAATTTCAATTATATATTCTTATCTGCGTGAGCTCTGTGATATTCCTTTACTTGCAGATATCTCTTCAATTCTTTATCACTGGGCTCAACGGCATAGTTCTGCTTGAAAAAGATTTCATAGCTGTCGCTACCATATTTGCCAATGCCATATAACAGTCTAGCATCATTGCCGTCCCAAGTCAAGTAGTCTTCGCTCATACGGCGCAATCTCTGACAACGTACATTGACCATGCCCAAAGACCATATAACCTCCTGGATTTCCTCTTCAGTGGCATGTAAGAATGCGTATGCGCTGCGCCAACGGCTCCAGAATATAGGTGCTACAGTCTTAACGGGTTTACGACCAGTTTGATTCAACATTATGACTGCAGTCATGTGCTGCCATCCGGCGTTGGCACCTTCCAGCCCCGACGGTAATTGCTGCTGTACCATCAAGTCATCACGTAACGGTTTAATAATCACCATTGTCTAACCAAATATTCACTGTGAGAAATAACCATCTTAGGGAATAATCTCGCCAAAAGTAATAAGGCCATTCGTTGGTGACATCGCATCCTAGTCTAGGTAGCCAGTGCCAATGACATGGGTTCACTGTTACTATGACACTTAGCCCGCTGTAACGTAGCCAATTTAAGTTTTTCATCCGCGTGGGCCAGTTTGTGTACGCGATAAAGTCGGACCGTCACTGACGAAATCCATGCCTGCTGATCTGCCCTCGTAGACTTTGCCATTCCATCGCATAGAGATTTTTACTAGCTTGTTAACGATTACAGTAAGATGTTCGTGTTCTTTAAATTTGTCAACTACTGCTTCAGTTAACTGTTCGCTGCGTGTCATTTTAATTTTACAAACATCGCTGTGTCTAGTAACAGTTGCCATTAATTCCTCCCATCAAAAGTATTTCTTGTCTAAGGTCACGTTGGTTAAGCCTGCTAGGGTTTGAAAATGTTCCCATGCTATCTTAGCCGCAGGGTTACGTTCTAGTTCACTACTAGGTAATACTGCTTCAAGCCAAATTTCTGGACGGCGACTTGGATGCGCGCCAAACTTGCGCGGCTGATGGAACTTACCCTGCTTCCAAAGTTCTATGGAAACTTTGCGAAACTTTTCTTCATCTTCATCTGGGTATGCTGCCCATTCGGGATTACTTAATCCATATGGATCATGATACCCTACCCAAATAGCAGACCATTCTCGGTCATCGTGCGGATCAAAATTTGTACGAGTGATAAGAACAAGTACATCGTCTATATCTACTACGCCATCAACGATGTCTTTAACGCAGCGACTATATGACAAACCTATCAGCATGATGAAACTTCAAAATTAAAATTTACATCGAAACCATTGTTTTCTTCATAAGGTGTATAACCTCTGGGATTACATAATACCTGTGTTTCTCCAATCGTATAATTGAAAGTATTGTGCATGTGGCCGTGAATCCAGTAAGTTATGTTTGTGTTATCCAAGATAAAATCTTCTAAATTGCTGGCGTAGCCACCATTCATTAATCGATCATTCTTGTAATTTTCATGAATACTCATAAAACTAGGAGCATGATGTGTAATGACTACAAATTTCTTGCTCTGGTTGGCTTTTAACACAGATTCAAAATACTGTTTGGTTTCTTCGTGAACTTTGGCAGTATGCCCGGGCAATAGGTTATAGTAAAGATCTCGATCAGGATAGCGATTCGTGATAATCCTATAATCGTTCATGTTTCGACGTAATTCCCAATCTGTTAGCGGATCATTATTGTTAATGTCAGTCCACAAAGTTGCGCCCATAAACATCACACCCTGATATTCCTCAGTTTGATTCTCTAGAAGAGTTACATTAGCAGGCAACATCTCTTTAAGTTCATGATAGGTTTTATCAAAACGTCCACGATAATGTTCATGATTGCCCATTACATAAAACACTTTTTTGTATTTGGCGCACTCATATCTCCAAAACTCTGAGCAAGGAAATGATCGTTGAGGTTCATCACTCAAATGTTTGATTTGACGGAGGTCATGCCTGATTGCCTTTGCTTCGCAAGCATCGCCGGCAATGATCAATACTTCGCCACCTGGCAGGTCAAGGTAGCCACTAACGTCTAAATGTAAGTCTGATACTAAATTAATATTCATAGTCTTATTATAATACCATTGACATCAAAAGTCAACCGTTAGTGGCGGCTAGGTTCTTAAGAACTTGTTCGTTACTGTCAACTATGTTAATGATTTTATTGGGATATTTTAAGTTAAAATTCAGTTGAATTTCTTCTACCCCAGTACCTTGGCAAACAAATACATGATCTTCTTTGGTATAACAGTAGAAGGTGTTTTGATCTTGTTCAACTATAACATCTATTATTTTTTCTCGAAGTTTGGTTTCCAATGCAGTTCCAAAATTTTCAATCATGTCCACAGCTTGACGATAGACATAAAATAAAGTAAACAATATACCAAATAATGTGCCGCAACTAAAGCCAATTAAAAAGTAATTTTCTGTCATAATATTACCCAAGACCACTCATTTTTCTGATTTTTTCCTGATGTTCCCAATCATCTCTACATTCATTTGAACAAAATGCTCCGGAAATCTCTTCTTCGCAAAAGAGACAATATCCAGTTTTAGCTGGCACCGGTTGACGTACGCTTAAACTTTGTTGTAGCAATAATTCGGTACGTTCTGCTGCTTCTTCTAATAAATCACTCATAGATCTTCCTTAAACCATTATTTACACAAAATGAAGTATACAGCAAATTGTAACAAAAGTCAAACAAAAAGGCTGAGTCAACAGCCTTTTTGGTATGGATTAAATCAGTGATTACACTGACAAGCCCATTGACTTAGCAAGGTAACCTAATGCTACGATTTCGCGTGGTGCTTTGCTTAAAGCGTATTCAGTGACACGTACATTATTACCTTCTACGCGAGTATTAGTACGGACGGGATAACCGTTTTGACGAACACGGGTGATTTCAGCAGTTAGATTTTTGATACCAAACCGTTGTTCTGCCACGCTACTGGTAATAACTTCACCAGCTTGCAATGCCTGTTGTAAACGAAAAGTCTTAGTTTTTTTTGAATAAGTGTATTTCATTGTAGTATCCTCTATAATAGCTGCAGTTAATACAGCATACAACTATTATATGTTCTGTTAATTTATATTACAATATAATCTGAGCAAGTAATTTGAACATTTAGCCAAAACCTTAGATGGCTAAAATAAGCTAAATACTGGGAACTGTAACCCAAGGATAGATAGATGGCTCAAAATATAATTGATACTGGAAATGTGGCAAATGATGGTACAGGCGCCCCTTTAAGAACCGCCTTTACCGAAACCAACAATAACTTTACACAGATTTTTACCGCAGGTCCAGTTGGCTCCAATATCCAAATCACCAATAACAGTATATCCACCACTAACACTAATGGCAATTTAGTTCTAGCTCCTAACGGAATTGGCGCTATAGTAGCAGCCGCTGCCATCATGCCTGACATTCCTGGTGTGAGAATGATTGGTTCAAACGCTAATCCCTTTAACACAGTTTATTCACAGTATATAGATGCCAATTTGGCAGTATTTGGAGGAAACTTATATGTCGGCGGAAACTTAAATGTTCAGGGCAATACTGTTACAGTGGGTTACAGCAATCTCACCGTATCCAATACTAATATTACACTAGCCAACGGATCTTCCAACGCTAGTCAAGCCGACGGAGCTGGCTTATTAATACATGGTGCCAATACCGGATTCACATACAGTTATGGTGCTAACAGTTGGATCAGTAATATCGCAATCACTGCTGATACTTTTATAGGCGATGGTGCCAATCTCAGTAATGTCATAGCCAATGTCAATAGTCAGTCTTTATTAGGTAATATCTTGTCCAGTACAGTGACACAGAGTAATTTAACTGTATTTGGATTAATTGCCAATTTATCAGCGTCGGGTGACATCAGTACCAGTGGCAATGTTTATGGTAACGTCATAATGGGCAATGTCGTAATGGGTACGCTGATAGGCGATGGCGCTAATATTACCAACATCAGCGCGAATGCGGTTACAGGAAATATTCCCTACGCTGTACATGCCAATACCGCGTTAACTGCTAATCTCGCTGCTCTTGCTACACAAGCCATTAATGCGAATACTGCGCTATATGCCATTAACGCTAACATAGCCAGCAGTGCCAATACCGCCACAACCGCAGTCACTGCCAACACAGCTCACTACGCAATACAAGCTGACATGGCCAATAGTGCCGTGGTTGCTGGTATGGCTGAACAATTAAGTCCTTTAGCAAACTTATCCATAGTGGGCAATATCATTACTGGCGGATATTTTATAGGTGATGGCAGATTCCTGTCTAATATCGTTGTTACTACAAGTTATGGTAATGCCAATGTTGCCGAGTACTTGCCCACCTATTCAGGTAATTTAGATAATGTAGGTGACATAGCTGCTACAGGTAATATCACTGCTGATTATTTTATCGGTAATGGTAGTCAGTTGACTGGATTGCCATCTAGCTATGGTAATAGCAATGTCACTGCTTACTTGCCAACTTATTCAGGTAATTTAAATAATGTAAACAACATCACTGCTACAGGTAATATTACAGGTAGTTACATTATTGGTAACGGTAGTCAGTTAACTGGATTACCAGCTGGTTATTCCAATACTAATGCAGCTAGTTTCTTGGCAGCATTTGGATCTAACACAATATCAACTAGTGGCACTATCACCGCAGACAACGTCGCTGGCAACAATATCTCAGCAAATGGGTCAGTAAGCGCAGTTGGTAACATCACTGCCAACTATCTTATTGGTAATGGTAGTCAGTTAACACATATCAATACTAGTTTAATTTCTAATGGCACAAGTTATGCTAACATTGCGTCAGCCAATGCCAACCTAATTATTAATATCAATAATAACGAATGGACATTTGGTGATGACGCAGCATTGACCTTCCCCGCACAAGCTAATCTTGCTGGTCCGGGAATTCGCGTATACGACGACAATGTAAGTTTAGGAACTAACGGTGGTAACGTAAGCATCTGGCCTGGATCAGAAGAATGGGTTTTTGGCATTGATGGCAAATTATCTGCTCCCGGAGATATCAGTGCCGTTGGAAATATCAACGGCGGTATTGTAACATTTACTAGTGCTGTTTTAGCCAATGCAGGGGCAACAACCACCACTAGTTTAATAAGAACCAATCAAAATCCACCATTGGGCACTGAAACATATGGTATAGAAATGTATACCACTGATTCTTCTAATCCTGGTGTATACAGCAGCGTCAGCTCAGGTACTGATTACGTAGGTTTGTTGAGCAGTAATGCTGGTAATGCCGATATTGTATTACAGGGTGGTTATGGCATTAGTTTTACAACCAGTAATGCTTCGGGTGGTGCCGTTCAAACTTGGACATTTGAACAAGCAGGTGATTCGTTGTTCCCTGGCAATATCAGCACAGTAGGCAATGTCACTGGGGATTATTTTATTGGAGATGGCGGATTATTAAGTAATCTTCAAGTGAGTGGTTCTAGTAATGTTAGCATAAACGGCAATATTGCTGGTGGTAATTTATCAACTACTGGCCGAGTAAGCGCGACTGGTAATATTGCTGGCGGCAACATATTAACTAGTGGCTTAATTAGCTCAACTGGTAATATTGCTGGCGGTAATTTATCAACTACTGGTCAAATCAGTGCAACTGGTAACATCATCACCTTAGGCAACTTTGTAGGTAACGGCGCAGCCCTAACCAATATAAATGTAAATGTCGCCGGTAATATCATAGGAACACAATCTAATGTAACTTTAGTTGCTGGTAGTTACTCAACAGTATTTGATAATACCGGGGTAGCAACATTCCCAGGTAATATTACTACTACAGGCAACATTATTGGTAATGGTTCATACTTGTCTGGGGTCGCTGTAAAAACATCAGGAGCGTGGACCTTGACTACAGGTGCTAATACTGTAAGTTTTACACTTCCGGGCTCTGGTACCTATTCACTTTGGATAACTGGAAATATCCCAAATGGAATCGTAACTTACACTGCTACTGTGGTTGTTACTAATCAAAATGTGCCAGTCACTGGCACTCAGTATGGATGGTATTATCTCGCAGGAAATGCATTGGTACTTACCTCAATGCCTAATCATGTTGTGGGAACGGCCGGTAGTATCAGTACTGCGACAGCTAGTACTACGACTGCTTGGACATTTACGTTTGGCATTACAAACAATTCAGGATCAACTCAAACGATCTATTATGGTTGGACCAAACTAAGTTAATATGATCATACAAGGTACAAATATCATTGGTGGTACAGTGGCCGACTCTTATATTACTAAACAGAATCTGGCCATCTGGATCGATGCTAATAATAGTTCTAGCTATTCAGGAACTGGAATAGCTATCACAGACCTTTCTGGGAACGGTCGCACACAGAATCTAGCCACTGCTGCACAGTTTGTCACAGTTGGTGGTGCCAAATGTTTTGATTGTTCCACTACTAATGCTATAGCAGCCGCCTCTATAGGACCTACTTTACCTACTACAGGTTTCACATACATTGTTTGGGCTCGTATGATTGCCAGTTTTTCCAATTTCAGGACATTGTTTAGATGTAGCCCCAACGATCATCCACTACTAATCAATGTTGGTACTAATGATCTAGGCATGTGGGACAACACAGTTAATACCTTCTACTCCAGCGGATATTCTGTAGCCGGGCTGGCCAACACCTGGATACAATGGGCAGTAACTGGTGATGCTAGCGGGCAGACATTCTACATCAATGGTCGGCAGGTTGGGGTTGTAACCGCACAAACTGCAGCAGGTAACAATCACAACATTACAGGCAATGTGGGGCTATCCAGTGGCTCACAGCCATTTGGTTACATTGGGAATATGTTCTTATACACTGCCAAATTATCACAGTTACAGATACAACAAAACTGGGGAGCATATAAATCGGTATTTGGAGTTTAATATTTTATTGACTGAAACTATGACTAAGTGATTTTGAAACTTGTGAAAGCTCAACATCAAAGGTCCACATGTCAACAAACCAAGTTTTAGCATAATCGAAAGTAAACCAACAGTAGCCGCTGTCAGCCCATTTTGACCCAAAACTGTTTTTGGCTAATAGCAATTTATTTTCTTGGTGGTAGCCTACCAAGAACATGGCATGGCCGCCAACTGGGGCGTCATTGTTGTTGGGAAGATCTATGATCCATGGTGCTTCAATCGTTCTAAAATTTTCAAATACTATAAACCCAAATAATATCAAACGATTATTATTAAGCGCGTCTAAGATGTCAGATAAATTTGACAAGCGTGAATAGTTTTTAATATTTCGAGTTTTGGCATCAGCATAGCTAGCTTCGTTGGGTCGTACCGCAAAGTTATCTACATGGTAGGGCCATAATACTTCGGTACAGATGCCATCACCATGCACTGCTTGAATCACATCCTGTAGATATGCTCCGGAATCTAGAGATTCAGAAGACTCAAGTCTGCGACTATTATAGTACACAAACAGTCGGCTTAATAACTGATCATAGCCGTAATAGTGACGAGATAACATTTCGTACATGCCTACCATAGCATTAGCTGTACAACTACCCAAATGACCTTGATCTTCAACTACAGTATCCCATGACCTGAGGTCTACCACTGATGAAAGTGGCAAACCTACAGGTCGGTATGACACCGTTTTAAATACAGCAGCATCTGGCAGTGTCGCAGTTAGTCTACTGTTTTTGAGTCATTTGTTGTAGCTAACGATACCGTGGGCAAATATGTCAGCTAGGCTAGGTTTGTCGTTATCTCGACCTACCACTATAATTTTGTAGGCACGCTCGCCAGCGGTGCTAACACCGGCCCAGTCTTTCTTCATACGAGCAGCAGCTTTGTCAGCATATGCACTAGCGATACCGGTAAGGATACTGGCCAAAGCAGTGGCGTCCCAGACTGTCGAAAGTGAATTTAAGAATTTAGATAATTCGGCGACCGCAGAATTTAACGTAGCTATATCAGATACGGTATCTTTATTAGTCATTTCATCCACTACTACAGCTAACGTGGCTTGTCCATACGCTGTCAATAAACTATTAAACTGAGTTACTTGTTCATCAGTGGCGATTGGCCGTATTAGTTTGCTAATTTTGTCAACAATAGTAGTAAAATGACTAAGCAATTCTGCTTGATCGCCTGTTCCGTCTACGATGCTGTTGACTAAATCTCCTATTACCCATGCCAATCCTGACCACGCATGGATATTGTCTTTTTCAAACTGATCTAATCCAGCACTCATCTGGCCATCAATAGCATAGAAATCTTTTGGGTTGACAACTTTTTTTGTCTCTATGGCTTTCTTAACGGCTGCGGCCATTGGGTGATCAAAGTGTTCTTCAGTGATGTGGTGTGTTATTTTTTTATACATTTTATTTTCCTTTGGTTAATGTAATAGTGCTTATACTGTCGCTTGCCATACAGCGCAAACATATTCAGGGCGTACCTGAGCATTCCAAGTTTTGCAAAAACGAGTGATTCCGGCATAAGCTCGGCAGTTATCACATCGTCGTTCAACTTCTCCGGCCTGCGCAGGTGGATGTGCTGGACCATATAATGCCGGCAATGTAGCAGGAATAATAGTACCATCGGGATAATGTCTAGGTGGTGCTAGTTCTTGCTTGGCCGGATGTATGACTGGCACAGATTGTACAACAGGTTTCTGTTGTGCTGATCGTCTTACTAATTTGATATAACTCATTTTACTTCTCCTTTATTATTAAATTATACGCCATGCTCCGGCACGGAATATAACCGTTAAACTGGCATTGTTGCCTAAATTTTTGGTAAGACTACTGTCTAGTAGTTGTCCAAGAGTGCCAGTTATAGTAGTTGTACCGCCTGCTCCTTCATTTTTAATAATATATGTTTTGCCCACAACACCTGTAGGCAATGTAACAATAGTTGGATTGGCAGTAACACCAATGTATTCGTCGGTAGCAGTTGCCGTATAAGCCACTGCAGTACCCACAGTCTGGAATATACCATCAGATGTAGAGTTAATGGTAACATTGCCAGTACCACCCGCAGGTGATATTGTAATGTTATTACCTGCGGTAATCTTATTAACACCAGTATTATTGACTGTGAACGAGGCATTAGGTCCTCCGCTAACTAGACTAGTAATACTAATACCATTGCCCGCAGTTGGTATAATACTAGTGACAACACTATTGCCATTTAATGTCAAGTTGCCCGACACATTGGCATTTACGATGTTGGCATTATTGACCACTGTTATGTTAGTAACTGATAATGTGTTTGTTCCTGTATTAAACGTCAAGTTACCACTATCAGTCAACAATCCGCCTGCTCCGGCAAATGTAATTCTGCCGGCTGTCAATGCCGAGTCGGTAACATTACCAAATTTAATATTGGCAGTGTTGGCAACACTCTGTTCGATTGAGATGACGCTGTTGGCGTCAACATTAATATTTGAACCTACTTGTACTACACCTAGATCTGTAGCAGATGCATTTGGAAATAAGTATGACATTGATTTCTCCTTGTTTTAATGTCTTTATGTTGCGCTGATATAAGTGATTGTACCAGCAAGTATGCTCAGTGCCTTGACACTTTCTTGTTTTAATGCTGCGGAAGTCCCGTCGGTATTCCATAACTTTACTTGAGTAGACGCTGATGGAACTGTACCTGTTATGGTTCCAGCAAATGAACCCCTAGATATACCACTAATATAACTAGTGTACAAACTACCTACACTACCTAGTAGGCTGGTATTTGATGTGAATGGCAATCCAGTTAAGAACAAAGTATCTGAATTAGAGCCGCCGCTTATGCTGGTTACACTAAAATCAAAATAACATGTAACTTGTTGTCCAATCTTGCTGTAGGCGGCATATCTGTTCACTATCACATACACTCCAATACCAGTTGTGTCAAGAACTGGTATCCAGGTACCTATAGTGGCACTGTCTCCGCCAGCGGTGGATATGACTCCAGCAGAGTCAATGGCAATGTTAGTGCCAGCTTGAACCAGTCCTAAGCTAGTTGTGGTTGCTATGGGAAATAAGTATGTCATAATATGTTCCAGCGTATGTTATCAAACACCAGCATGATGCCGGCATTAGTTCCCAGCGTTTTAAATGCGTTGCCATCGATGGTATCTATGCCAGTGCCCTGTACTGTAATACTACCCATGATTTGATTTTTTATATAATATACTCTGCCTAAAATTCCCACAGGTAAAGTAATTGTTATGCCTTTGGCAGTAGCACCTATATATAAATCTGTATCTGTTGCTGTATAGTCTACTGCTGTAAGCGTTACATTTACAAAGTTCCCTGTTTGATTGATAGTTGATAACACGCCTGCCGATGTGATAGACAACCCGCTACCAACCTGAACTACGCCAAGCCCAGTGGTAGTGGCAATGTCAGCATCCAGTGTCACTGGTACGATGCCGGCTGGCTGAATCACTGTAGGTGGCGGGTTTTGCTTTAGGGCAACCCCAGCTAAAACAGTTTGTGGTTGTCGATTATAGGCCATGTCAACAGATTATAAAATCAACCACTGAGTCCCGTTATAGACAAAAGTCAACGAACCATACGGAGCATTGATGGTGGCAGTTGCTGACCCATCAATGGTTCCAGCAGCCGGCGTGATGGTGATGGGTGTTGTTGCTGCGGCTAAACCTAACCCATCTTTGATGGTAAATTGTTGACCTAGTACACCGGCTGGTAAATTGACTGCCACAGCTACTGGGCCAGGCACTTGAATGCTGACAATATCATCTGTCGCAGCCACTACAGTAACTGGGGTGGTCACAGCATTTCTGATGGCAACAGTTTGGATACCGCTGGCACTGATTGTTACAACTTCGGCACCGGTGCCAGTGGTGGGAGTGACAGTGATGCCCACTCCTGCTAGTATGCTTCTGGGGTTATTGGTGTATGACATTTTTTTCCTTTTTATAATTGTATAATAGTGCATCTCACACTGGGGGTCACAGGCCGCACAGGACCAACTTGTGCGGGCACTGATAAAAATCGCAAAGCAGTATCAGTGCTCTGCCAGGCAATTTGTACGTTGTCTCCGGCAGTCAATGCCAGAGTAAAATTCCATGATGCTACTAACACTCCCAGTCCACCTGTGATGGAAAATTGACTGTTGGTGTCGGGATAATCCACCCCATTGCGTCGTAGCCAGACATCAGCCAAGTCAGTGCCGCCATCGGTTTTGTCGCCCTGTATGACAAATTGAAAATTGTAGTTGGCAGTGCGGCTCACTGTGATCTGTGATCCTGCCACTAGAGTGATGCCCACATTGATGGCACTGTTATTGAAGGTCACAATGTTGACGGCATTGGCCACAGGATTGGTCTGAGTCACTGTGCTGAAGAAATATGCTTGGTTGAACAACGCCACAGGTGTTACATTTAATACGCCGTTAGTAACTGTGAGATTGGTGCCCAGTGTCACGATGCCTGGCGTAGAGTTGGTGGCCAGTGGTGACTTGTAACTCATTATACAATGCTCCAATCGGCACCATTGAATACAAATTGTAGGCTTCCAAAGTTAGTGTTGATAGTAGCCGACCCACCATCAACAAGTTGTCCGCCGGTTCCTTGAATAGTAATTGGGAAGTTGACAGCATTGCCAAAGCAATCTTTAACTATGTAAACTGTGCCTAGTATACCTACAGGTAGTGTAATTGTAACCAAGCCATTAGTTAACACACATAAAAAGTAGTCAGTGGCTAATGCCGTGTAAGTGGCAGTAGCAACATCAGTTACAGCTATCGGGCTAGGATTGCCGGGTGGGCCAGGTGGGCCGGGTGGGCCGGTGCCTCCCCCACCACCTATGTTGATAGTGTCACCAATACCACTTACATTAAGTAGGTATTCGGCCCCGCACCTAGATCTTTGAAATATAATATGACGTGCTACAGGATGCGAAAATGGTAGTGGATAAAATGCCATGTTACTCCTTTATACCGGCATCATCGGGTTTAACCCAACTTGGTAGTAGACCTTTTTTCAGCATACTTTTGATTAAAGGCAATACTGAAGTTGAGGGTGTCCCACTAGTAAGTGTGATTGGATCGGCTGTGGGTGCTGAAAATATTTCTTTGATAGCTATTTCGTTAGCTGAAAGATTTTCTGTAGTAGCTGGCGAAACTGTAGTTTGTATAATCTCAGGTTCAATCACCTGTTCTGGAACTATATTTGCTATTACAGGATTTATAGAAGTTGTAGTTGTCTCAACCTGGATAGTTGGTACGATAGAAACTGATGGTAAGTCATTAGTGTTAACACTGGGCTGACTAAGAGTTTCAATAGTTCCTTCAGCTTGCGGCGCTGTTACGGGCGCGACAGGAACGGGTTGTACAACAGCGGGCGGAGACGCTTGTATATTTTGTGTATTTTGTGCATTATACAGGGCTAGAGCATAGGCTATTATATCATTTTCTGATGGAGCAGGTGGTGGAGGCGGGAACGGCAGTTTAATACCATTTTCTCGCCAAGCACGATCACTATCGGCACTCCACTGCGTGAAGGCTGTGGCACGATCTTGGATATATTGATTGTTGAGTTGTTGACGTGCAGTTTTCAACAAGGCCATACGTTGCATAGTTTCATCATTCATAAAGTTTATCCTCGTGACAATATTTCAACTGCTCGGGGCAGGAAAAAAAGTAAACTACCAGTTATTATACTCAGCATAGTCCCAATAATGGTTTTCTTTGTAGCCTTTTGTTCGTCATGTATTTTTTCTATTTCACGTTCAGCTCTAGCAATACGTTCTTCTAGAACACGATTACGTTCTTGATTCATACTCACATGCGCCTCTAGATCTTTGTAATCAACATGCTTGTTGTCACTTATAACTATGGCTCCCATGACTTACACCACAAACGATATAGGAAACTGTGCTATCACACCACGGCTGAGAATATCAGCAAGACTGCTATAACCTTTATTGGCATGATCGGGAATACCACTTACAGCCACTTTGTTGATGTTGTCCAAAGCTACTGCGTCGGCAGCAAAGTCGCCGGCAAATCTAGCTTGAAAATCAGTAACCCAGAACCCTGTGAGATTAGTCAGCATGTCATTTAACAGATCAGTGGGATACTGTGCTGGGTTTAGTTCGTTTAGATATTGAGCCAATGCTAGAGTCTGCTGTGCCCAAATAGAAGTATAAACAGTGAGATCAGTATTACCAGTTTTAATGGCATTTACTACCTTAACTCCGTTTTTAAGTATTACATCTAGTAGATCACCAATTCTAGTTCCGGCGGTCATACCGTAGTAGGGAACAAAATATGCTCCGATGGCAGCAGCGTTTCTGGTCAAATTGTTAAGTACATTGGGTGTACTGGCCAAACTACCAAAATCACTAACCGAATAGTTGATCATGCCCAAACTGAATCTAGTCCACAAAGTTCTTGAATCCATGCGGAATATTAAAGTACGTTCATTAATAACCTGTATAGGCAATGGTGTTGGCACCCCCGGGGCACCGGGCCCCGGAACGGCGGCATCACTACTCAAAGATAGACTGGGTATGTACCGAGCATTGCCATGGTGTAATACTTGATTTGGAATCACCATTGGATGATCATAATGCTCTTCTGTGATCTGATGTGTTATTTTTTTGTACATGATGCCTTTATTTTTAAGTTAATAAATTACCGACGGTGTTGCTATCTGATTGATACCCGAGGCAGTTCCTGTGTTGATCACACTTTGACCAACTACCGCGCTACCTACAATGTTAGAACCATAACCGCCATAACCGCCATAACCGCCATAGTTCCAAGTTGGATACCCGTAAGCATATCCGTATCCGGGATAGCCATAGCCCCAACCGCTTCTATAAAATGGAATATACATTTTTATTTCCTTATATTAAAAAAAATGGACCGGCCTTGTGAGCCGACCCATTTGTCTTGCTATTTAGAACGGCGCGTATGGATATGGATAACCACCATATCCACCATAACCAACATACCCGCCGTATCCGGGATAACCCCAGCCCCAGCCGGGATAACCCCAGCCGCCTTGATAGGGATAACCCAATCCAGCAGCTAGATAACCCCGGGGATAAAAGCCACCATATGCGAGAGATCTATACATGAACTTCTCCTTTAGCTTTCGCCGTTATATTAACGAATGCTGTTGGGATTAGCTGTCTGTGTAGTACCTGTCATAGTACCAGTATTGACCACGCCTTGGCTAGCAATAGCACTGTTCAGAGCATTGACAGCGTTGACTTGGTTAGCACTCTGATAAGCACTTACAGCACCACCGTAAGCAAGACCTAAACCAGCGTATTGACCATTTAAACCACTGAATGCCACATTGGTATTGATCAAAGCGGTATTCAAGTTTTGTGTGTTCAAACCGTTAATCAAGTTACGAGTGATTTCAGCCTGTTCCATAATCGTGCGTTGAGTCTGCATTGCTGTAGCCCCAATTGCTGCGTCTGTACGAGCAGCAGCCAACATAGTCTGCAATGTACCTTCTGTAGTGGCCTGTTTGAGATCAGCAAGAGCTGAGGCATCATGTAAAGCCACTTGCATAGCACGATTGTTGATGTCGTTAGCTTGAGCTACTTGGAGTTTATAATTTTCAAAAATACTGTCCGCTACTTTTGTCTTTACATCTTGTACATTTTGCAAGATTGAAAAGAACGGATCAGTAACTAGAGTTGACATATCAGCCATTTTAATTTTTCCTTAGATTTTAGAATCCTAGTGTAAACTAGGTACGTATTTTATTCAGAACCTTTCTAAACAAATACACTATTACTTAAAAACGATTGGGGGTTGATTTCTTTGGCTTCAGTACTAGTTTAACTCTAGTACTAGAAACACAAACACCGCCTAGAGGCGGTGTTGTGCTGATTTTAAAAAGTTAAAACTTATTAGCGACCTATACTAGTTGTGTTAGCAGTCTGTGATGTGTTAGAAACGTTGCCAGTGTTAACTAATCTTTGCCCACTAATTGCGCTGCCTACTGTATTAACAGCACTGATTTGACTGGCATCTTGTACAGCACAAACGCTGCCTTGATAAGCAAGACCTAAACCAGCATATTGATTATTAAGACCACTAAATCCTATATTGGTATTGATTAATGCTGTGTTTAAGTTTTGTGTATTCAATCCACTAAGTAGACTACGATCCATCTCGCCTTGTCGCATAACAGTACGTTGAGTTTCCATAGCTGTGGCACCAATAGCACCATCTGTACGAGCAGCAGCCAGCATGGTCTGCAATGTGCCGGAAGATGCGGCCTGTTTGAGATCAGCAAGAGCCCCGGCGTCGTGTAGTGCCACTTGCATAGCACGATTGTTGATGTCGTTAGCTTGAGCTACTTGGAGTTTGTAGTTTTCAAATACGCTGTCGGCTACTTTGGTTTTTACGTCTTGTACAGACTGTAATACAGAGAAAAACGGATCAGTAACTAATGTTGAAACAGAGTTACCGCTTGCGTCAGTAGTGATTATATCGGCCATTTTTAATTTATCCTTAAGTTAGAGTAACCTGATTAGTTACACTATTACTTAAAAATTAAAATATTCAAATTTGATTAGCTTTAGTACGAGTCAGGCGCTAGTACTAATAAATGACATGGTATATTTATCTTAGGCTTTAAGACCCGTACCAGCAGAAAGTGCTAGTTGTGTTCTATTTCTAACACCATGCGCCTTCATCACTGCGCTGACATAAATTTTCACTGTGCTTTCTGAAAGATTTAGAGTTTTGGCTATCTGTTTGTTACTGAGACCGCGTCGGCAAATTAAACCTAATACTTCCTCTTGACGTGATGTTAAATATATACCAGCGATGACATTTTTTTTATCCGGCGCAGGCTTATTACCAGGTAATTGATCTATGATGTGTTTGGGCCAATAGGGAATACGATCAGCTAAAGAGTTTAGAGCTATAACCGCAGACTCTGCTCCCCAGTGAACCGCACTGGGCACTAGTCCAAACACGCCCGCACGTTTTAATTCTTTTATAACCGAAGCAGTGGTGTCAGATTCAATACCCACGGCAATGGGAACAATATGGCCAGACAATGTCATTTCTGTCTTTATTGATGTAATGATTTCTGATATGGAGAGGTCTAGCCGAGTCAACGTGCTGATATGGAACACTAATTGGTGCGGGCGCTTTTTTAAAGCGGAGTTTAGTTCGTCCCAATTAGAACAGTATTGTATTTGATATTTGGCATTCGTTTTCAGTTGTTGTGACATAAATTCAGTTATGTAACTGCCGTGATCTTTACAAAAATACACGCTGAGTAACAGTTCTTCACTATTGGGTAGTTGATCAATTAGCACCTGTGGCCAGTATTTACAGCCGGCTATGAGCTCTTGACAACTTAGTTTAGTTTGCTCCGGTGTGTAATAGTTAATATCTAAACCAATACTGATCGGAAGATCTTTTAACTGCATTACCTGTTGCCGCGGAGTTGTGGGTTTGATCACCATCATAATCTTTAACTGCTGTTGGTCGGGAGCAAACTTTGATAACACAATAATAGTACGAATAAAATCTGCGGCATCTAGACCGCTGCGCTCAATCATTTCTATGTGGAACGCTATAAACTCTGCCCCATATTCAATTTCTCGGATCAATTCCATCATGTTAGCGGCCAAGCTCCACGTACAGCCCATTTGCTGTGCTAGTGTGCTGGTACAGCGAGGAGGCTCGTTAATAACATGATCATCGTTGTAGTAAACGATATTAGGAAAACTGGCAATGCTTCTTGTATAAAATTGTATATTTTGTGATGTTTCTAGTGTTTGCGACATAGGTGGACCTCTAACCACTATAATATGTTAATACTTACAGTTAGAGTCGCCACCTACGGTAAAGCAAAAGTAGTACTAATACCTTAGTTAACTATCAGTATTATCTGTATAGTATATTGCAATTATAGCAAGTACTAACTTTAAAATCTATCTTTTAGGTACAAAATTCCATGAATTAATGTCAACCGGTTTGAACTTGCGACCACGTATGTCAAATCTAACTGGTTTAGCAAATTCAACTACTATGCCAGTACCTTGCTTGACATAAGCATAGATCTTGCTTTTGCCATCGTCGGTAAAGTAAGTGTGATTGAGTACGGCATAATCTCCCCAATCAGTTACTTCTTCTAGAATTTTCATGATTAATCCTCGGGGATTAGATTGAGCAGACTTTACGTTTAGGTAGGATTAATACGATTTTTTCAACTATGTCAATACTTAAATTTAGACGATGAGCGATCTCATCACAAGGTAAGTTCCTCGTTAGTAGTTCCCGAATCTCACTTAAAGTATCATGGTAGGACATACTATATTAACGCAGACAGCGTTATGATGGTTTACAAGATTTGAGAATTTTTTAATCGTTCAAGCTCATCGGCAGCTTCCTCTAACAAGTCTGCCATACGATCAGGTTTGCCTTCCTGAACACTTTTCCTAGTACTGATTTGACGTCTAATTTCTGCTCGCTTTCGCAGACGGAAAATCAAACTTTGTTCTTCATAGGGCAAGTGGCTCTCATCCATTATACTGTCTCTAACTCTGTGTCAAAAAATGCTGCGCCAATTTTAGTATTCAACGCATCGGCTCGTGTGGTATAATCTTGAACCAAGATCATAGCCAATTTTAACAAGTCAGCATCATTGAGAAATGCGATATCATTTGCTAAAAGTTCAAGTTTACTCATTATGCCACCTCCACTAGTTCAACAATATAACTTTTCAATGCTGTTAAAGCATCGTAATATTCAGTATCATTGAGATTGATCTGGCATTTGGTCAATCCATAACCAATCTCAATATGATAAGTGTAATCTGCTGTACGCCAAAGAACTGCGCGATCACCGGTTGCTGTGTAACCATCGGCGATATACTGTATCATCGCTTGCTCCATTGCTGTAGTGTATGTGCATATTATACAGTCACAGATATCAAAAGTCAACCGTTTAGATAGCTTGGTATTTTCTCAATACTTCTAAACTTCGTACTGCTGAATTAGCCCACGAATAGCGGGTGCGAATGACCTCACTGTTTTTGCGGGCCTGTTGACTGAGAGCGGGGTAATTGTCGTAGGCCTCTCGTAAACCTTTTCTAATATCTGCGATTTGCGGTACCGCCCAGTCGCCATAATCATTATTGTAATTGGGATAAAATTCTTGATATTCTTTACAATTAATTGGCTCAAGTTTATAAGGTACAAATACACAACTTGATTTTATATCTTTTAAGAATTCCGTTTGACCGGAATAAAAGGTAGTTATTAATGGCAAGCCCGATGCCGCTGCTTCAATTAAAGGTAATCCCCAACCTTCTGCTTTAGTGGGAAATACAAACGCATCTGCCTGTCGGTATAGATTGGCCATGCCTGCTAGACTTTGATGACCCCATATTAAACGGATATTTGTACACTTTAAATCTACGATTATTTTCTGTAATTCTTGATATTTTTCTGTGGGATTACGGAAAAAATCTGATTTAATTACTAATTCAACTGCGGGATCATTATCAAATTCTTCAGCAAAGGCAGTGATTGTTTCTTGAATACTTTTACGTAATTCACTTTTTCCAATGAATAAAAATCTAAATGTCTGTGATGGTTTAACATTTAAGTAAGGATGAAATATATTGCCATCAACACCTTCAGGCACCACTTCAATTTTATCAACATCGCAGCCATTTGCCTGGGCTACTTTACGTCCCCATTCGCTGGGCGTCCATAAATTATGCTCGCGCAGTGCTGTCACTATTGAATCAGGGATACGGGTGGATTCAAACACTCCCCAATTAATATTCGTGCCTTTGAAGAAATTATTGAGATTGCAGACAACCAATGCTAGATTGACATCATTGGGTTGACTTGTTCTAGCAGCCTGTTGGATAGCAGCATTATCTTGAAAATTGATTAAGTCAATAATCTGATTAATGCCACCTATTTGTCGTAAGGCTTGAGTATAATTATAATAATGAGTGCCAATGCCCGAGTCGTTGGGCTGACCAATAATTCTAAATCGCATCTAGTAATTATCTTACAATAATTCCCAGCTAATATATTGTGGGTTTCTCAATGACTGTACTCTAACAGTGGGATTAGATGAAAACATACCATTGGCATATCGCATATAGATGTCAATAGTGGCGTAGTCGTCAGAATCTTCTTGGCCAATATCTGCTAGAAATAATTGACTAGTACCATCAGCTTCGCCATATCTCATATGCTTTAATTCTAAATTTTGTGCTTGATCGATGCTGGGTACATAATAGAAACTCTTTGGTGTACAATAATAATAAGGTTTATCACCAAATCTCAACATCTGTGCCAGTGATTTACTTTCTCGTAAATGTGCTTCTATTATAGTTTCATATGTTTCTGCTATGGCAGTAAACAAAGGTCTAGCATAGTCTTTTTTACTTTGCCAATTAGCTTGGAACCAATCACCAAATGGTCGTTGCCACGGCGCATTTGTTTCAATACTGCCAAGTATTTTTTCAGCAGGCCAGTCGATGGTTTTCATATCACCAGATGCCTTACCCACGCACTCAAAAGTATCTGTTTTAGAAATATAAGTTACAGTAAATCTCTCATCTTTACTCCAAAACGGTTCGTCAGGTTGACTTTTAGCAATACCCAACACTTCAGTAAAGATTTTTTGTTTCATATCATCATATTGAGATTTGGCATAATGACTAAATCCATCTATACCAGTGGGTACTTCTATTCCCAGTGCTTTGGGAGTTAAATTAGCCAGGGTAATTCCACTGTCGCCTTTAACGGATATACCAGTAGTGGCACCAGATTCAAATTGTATATCTGTTACTCCGCCTGCGATATTAGCACCTGCTACCCAAGATATTTTAGTTGGCGCAGTGCCTTGTTTGTCGCGTATTTTAGGACGTATACTTTTGCCAATAGCGGCCCATGACATAAACATTTCAGAATTATAAACGGGTTTGAGATATTTTTTTATATCGCTGTATATTTGTTCAGGATTTACTAGATATTCGGCTGAAATTGAATCACTGGGATTTTCTAAATCAAAAGTTCCAGTTCCTACCAGGCCATATAAAATACCAACCTCGCTGTTATAGCGTATTTCATTAGAACCTTTGTTTTTAGGTTTAGCATCGCTTGACGCCGGAGACTTTTTAGGTTTATCTTTACTGTCACCAGGTCTGGGTTTGGGCTTTGCTTCTGAGATTATTTCAAATATTTTCATGATATATTATTTATACTCGTTGGTCAGCAACGCCACACGTAGATTTTATCCTGCCGCTTGCGATTCTTTTTCTGTCCCATCTGTTGTAATAAGTCTTCTTCTTCATCACAGGGTGGTAAACCCAATTTAACCGCACAGTCATACATGCCAGGGCTGATGTTAAAAGCGATATTGCCACCCGATTTAATATCGGCACGGCATTTATAATAAAGTGGAATAAAGAAATCTTGATAAAATTCTCTGTCTGTAGCCCAAGGCGTCATATGCTGATATAATTCTAGATTAACATAGGGCGGCGAGGTCAATACAAAATCATAATCGATCGCACTAAAATCCACTGACAAACAATCCTGCCAGATCATACGTAATTTACTGGAGGAAATTGACTCAAATAATGGACCCATTGTGTTGGCATGATAACGGTCCAGCCACGTGATCATGGCCTGATATGCTGGCTGCATCTCTACATTAGTGTCAATGCCCGTATAGTCAATGCCCAAGCTATCAGCAGCCAGCATACGTCCTCCCCATCCTGCTGTGGGATCTAATACCGAGGTAGCTGAATATTTACGATAGAGATATTTGGCAGTGGTGGCTTTAAACATCACCACCGCACCTAGATTAATTCTAAAACATTCAAAGATATTACCCGCTGCCGTACGCCCACCACGATTTCTTTTACGAGTACTGGCCAATAATTTAGCTCGTAATTCATCATCGGCCCATACGTCATAAATGGTACGCCCATCCTGCCGTCGGCAGTGTAATAAATTCCGTAATTGATGGTGATATAAAAAGGCATTTCCGTAAAAACTATTTGAATTTACGTCAGCTGAATAATGCTCCAGCCCGGCGATATCTCTCACTAATAATTCATGTGAAATAGATTTATGAAGTTCGATGTCAGCTAGGGTAACTGATTCCAAATCGTCATTTACTGTGCGGATTTTAGTAGACATTCTAGTATTATACAGAAAATTCTGCATAAAATCAAATCTTTTTAATCTTGGAAGGGAATACCTAGTTGAGGCCTTCTATCAAATATTTCAACAGCGTTGGGACCATTTTTATCAACATAGTGCATGAATACTTGAGTTTGTGTATCGCCTAAAAATGCCTCTCGACAATGTAATAATTCGCAACCTAGATAAATTAATATATCCCCGGTTTTTAATTCAGCACTGACTTCAACGCCATTTTTATCAATTAAATATAATGGCCATACATAGTCATAGGATAAATTAGTGACGTCAATATTGATTGGCATGCTAATTGATATTTCACAAGCCGCGCGATCTTTATGTGGAAGAAGATAGTTATTTTGAGTATAAATTCTCAGATAACTATAAGTTGGACTTAATTCTATACCAACAATAGCTTCTATTTTTTGTTGAATAGACAATAATAAAGCATCCATAACGGGACTGCCATATTGTTCAAATATCTTATCCCCTTGAGCGAAATTCGTTCCGCCGCCTCTGCCGCCATCCCAATTATATCGTGCGTCCCAATTATATTCCGGGGCAATTTTCTTTATATAAAAAGCTCGGTCTCGTTGAATATTAGTAAAAATAGATAAGAATTTTATCATATCCTCACTGACAAAATTGGGTATTATAACATAGCCATTTTGTTTAAATAATCTTTGAGTTTCAGAATTTAGCATAATACCCTTTGTTCTATATTTATAAATCATCTTTATCACTGCTATAGAATCTAAGACTAGCTCTTGTGCAAGCTAGATTTTATTACGATTTCATTCATATCAACAGTTATAAATAACACTATCAATAGGACTATCCACATGACCTCCAATACCATCACTGAATTAATCGAATTAGCCCGGGCTATGAGTTTAAAAGAATCATCCCGCGCAGCCTCGCACGAGGCGGATGACATCGCCGGCCCAGATGCCGTAGATGACTTACAGAGATTATCCGGCCAAGAATTACAGGAAAAGTGGAGTGAACGATACAAACGGAGTATAAACTGCAGCCACCCCAGAGGATTTAGTCAACGTGCTCATTGTGCTGGCAAAAAGAAACATAATGAAAGCCAAGAACAGTGCCCGGAATGTGGCGGAGACATGTATCCTGACACATTAATCAATGAAAAGCAGGATGCTTGTTATTATAAAGTAAAGAGTCGCTATCGAGTATGGCCCAGTGCTTATGCCTCAGGAGCATTAGTCAAATGCCGCAAAAAAGGAGCTAAAAACTGGGGTAATAAAAATGAAAGTCTAGAGGAAGACCTCGATAAATGGTTTAAAGAACGCTGGGTACGTTTTGGTCCCGATGGCAAGATTCGTGGCGATTGTGCCCGCGGTAGCGCACGAGAAGGCAAACCCAAATGCCTGCCCTTAAAAAAGGCCCAAGCTCTAGGTAAATCAGCCCGTGCTAGTGCTGCCAGTAAAAAACGTCGCGAAGATCCCGACAAAAATCGACAGGGCCCGGCCATCAATGTCCGAACCAAAGTAGATGAAATCACTGGTGACGACGCGTTTGACCGCATGTTAAAAGATATTAAAGCGGCGACTGGACAACAGGCCAAAATCGATAAAACCAAGGATAAAGAACAACGGAGTAAAGAAATTACTTCAGCATTTGACAATATGTTTGGTGGTGGCAACCCAGCAGACAAACTGAGTATTAAAAAACTAAAAGAACAATCAATAGATGACTTAGATGAGCTGCAGATGTTTATACAATCTGCGTACAAAGCTAGATATGGCCATAAACCCCACTGGACTGAAGAAGAATGGCAAGATGAAGAATTCCTGGATAAGTGGTTACATCGTTTAACTGAAGAAGAAAAGCAGGATGAATTAACAGAGATAACTCGACTGATTAACTATAAGTCAAGATAAACTACGCTAAATAGATCCTAAGAGAGCTTTATGCCCATAGAACTTTGGTTCCCCACACCCATTTATTATCAAGATTTTGACGGCACTGTAGATAAAACTGCCATGGATCAAGAAATTCAACTGGCCCTAGAGGAATATAAAAATAAGTTAGCTTATCCATGGAAAGACGAGATACCATCGTCATTTGTCTACGGGCAAGATAATAATTTCCTAAACTGCTGCGGCCTATTGACATCATATATACTCAAACACACTAAAGAATATGTCACTACGCTGTCTACAGGATACGATACAGTGGAAATATCTGACAGCTGGGTCAATGTCAGCATTAAAAATTCATACCAAAATTATCATAATCATCCAATAGCTGACATAGCGGGAGTTTACTACTATAAAACTCAAGGCAATGATGGCGATCTTGTTTTTCGTGGCGATTCAACAGGCCTAGACATGTCAAAATTAGCACGAAATCGCAATGTCACTTACCCACCACAAGAGGGTAGATTAATATTATTTCCGGCTTTTCTTGATCATTGCGTTACTGCTAATAAAACTGACAACGAAAGAATATCCATAGCGTTTAATATCGCACTGAGCAAATAAATTCACAGTGAATTATTTTGAACAGCCTGCGGCACATGCGGGTAACAGTGGATAATTACGCGAATTCTAACTAATAACAATACTGGCAGCGGAATAATTCAATACTATACTGTGCATGCAGAGAATTTCGCAAGCTCAATCACAGAGCATGATAATAAATCCTGCGTGAATTATTGCTGGCAGTGGTGGTGACGGGATACTTCAAAACATTCATTCACCGGATGATCTCAGTGACAGACAGTGAATAACGGTGGTAATATGCGACTGGATGAAATGATTAGTTGACCAAGCTAAACCACTGATTGTAGTTCTTTCATTGACATATAGCACAAAAACTGCGCAATGGTCACGCGATACCCGCCTGTGTCACTGTAACTGGCATGTGCCGCATGGTTGACGCAGCTGGGAAACAGTACCAGTCTATTTTTCACAAAAGGCACTGTATACTTGTCGTTAGTGAATTCAAAATCCCCACTTGTGATGTCGCCAACTGCGTAAAACCACACTGTGCTGAGTGTAGCTTTGTCGTGATGCTGTCTATACTCTTCACCACTGTCATAGTAATTAAGCAGGGTAGCGTCATAGTCACAGTTGGATAAATGCCGATAAAATACACTGGTTTTAACTGCTGTTTCCACAATGTCAGCATTAAATAGCTTTCGGTTATACTCTAATATCTTACTTTGACTTCTATCCCCGTAGAAAATGTCCACAAATAGGCCTGAGCCAGTTTTCTTTACCAGCAGAGTATTACGATCTTTGGCTGCTCCCACTAATTCAGGGTTATTGGCATGGGGTTTTAACTCGACAATTTCTTGATGTATTGCTGCTAGTTCATCTTTGCTGTAGTAGTCATCTATTACCAAATGGGGGAAAGGTTCAAAATAAGGATATATTGTCATAGTATTACCAGTCAGCTGTGGGTTCAATGCCTCGTGAGTCTAGTTCACGTTCAACTAAATCGCAACAGACCACGTCTACAGTACGCCAAGTGGGCAGTCGCTGTATACGCTGCCACTCCTGTAATAGCTGTTTAGCCGTAGCAGCTAGTACAAAATCACGGGTTGCTTCTACTTCGGGATTGCCCACCCATTTAAGGGGAATACTATTACCACCCATCGTCTACCTCCAAACGTATATATCGACTTTTTGCATGCATGCAATTCTCACATCTAGTGGCTAGCCCGGAACTGCCTGTAGTTTCGCCTGGAGCACCACATATTTCGCAAGTGTGTTGGCTTAATGCTTCGGCAAATGCTGTCATTCCATGTGTATATGCGTCGCCACCCTGTGTGTAAACTCGCAAAACACCAAATTTTTCTTTAACAGCTTGTACTATGACCTGTGTTACTGTGCTGTCGCTGTCGATATAGCTTTGTATACAGTTGCACAGTGTGTCTATTAGCGTATACCAACCATCTTCACAGTCCATAGTGTTGGACCCGTTGGGGAAAATTTTGGGATACTTGGCGTATAATTCTTGTTCAAGTTCTGGTGTCATCGCAGTCTCCTGATGTTTGCATGCATGCAAACATCAAGTATTTAATCATGTCTTGCCGCAGGGTAACTTTATAGCATAGTTTCCAGCAGAAT
>Ga0114959_10000619_pt1 | contig 33277 bp, 33 predicted proteins | sample C_130625_EF_Meta_FD_87317 | JGI IMG/M metagenome (GOLD analysis project Ga0114959, IMG submission 87317) | Freshwater microbial communities from Lake Croche, Canada to study carbon cycling - C_130625_EF_MetaG | ecosystem: Environmental > Aquatic > Freshwater > Lake | place: Lake Croche, Canada... | reverse complement strand
CGTCGCGGGGTGCGGGGTGCCGGTCGCCAAGCACGGCAACCGGGCGCTCTCCTCGAAATCCGGTGCGGCGGATGCGCTGGCCGCGCTCGGCGTCAATCTCGATGTCCCGCTTGAGCGCCTCGAAGCCGTTCTGGCCGAGGCCGGGATGGTCTTCCTCTGGGCGCCGCGCCACCACGCATCCATGCGCCATGCCGCCGGCCCCAGGGTCGAACTCGGCACCCGAACCATCTTCAATCTGCTGGGCCCGCTGGCCAATCCGGCGCGGGTACGCCGGCAACTGACCGGCGCCTTCGCCCCGGCCTGGCTGCGGCCCATGGCGGAGACGCTGAGCCGGCTAGGTTGTGAGGCGGCCTGGGTCGTCCATGGCCAGGGGCTTGATGAAATCGCGCTGTCCGGGCCGACCGAGGTCGTGGCGCTGGAGGCGGGGCAGATCCGCGCCTTCACCATCACGCCCGAGGAAGCTGGCCTGGCTCGCGCCCCGGCCGAGGCGGTCCGTGGCGGCGCGCCGGAAGCCAATGCGGCCGCGCTTGCTGCCCTGCTGGCTGGTACGCTTGGCCCCTATCGCGACATCGTCCTGCTGAACGCCGCGGCGGCCCTGGTGGTGGCTGGGCAGGCGGGCGATCTGCGCGCCGGCGCCGCAAAAGCCGCGGAGGCCATCGACAGCGGGGCGGCAGCCAGCGTACTGGCGCGCCTCAAGGATGCCACCCACCGGCCCTGACCCCTGACCCCGAGCATGTCCCCCCAATGAACGCTCCGCAGATCCTAAATCCAGCCGCCGAACTGCCTGATGTTCTGGCTCGTATCCTGGCCGACAAGCAGGCAGAGGTGCGAAGCCGTTCGGAGGCTGTGCCGCTCGCCGAGATCGAGCGCCAAGCGCTTCATGCCGGCCCGCCGCGCCCCTTCATCGAGGCGCTGTGCGAGACGGTGGCTGAGGGGCGGGTCGGCCTGATCGCAGAAATCAAGCGCGCCTCGCCTTCGGGCGGGCTGATCCGCGATCCGTTCGAGCCGAAAGCGCTGGCCGAGGCCTATGAGCGCGGCGAGGCGACCTGTCTCTCGGTCCTGACCGATATGCCCTATTTCCAGGGCCGGCCGGAGGATCTGAAGACGGCACGCGCTGCCTGTCGGCTGCCCGTGCTGCGCAAGGACTTCATCATCGATCCTTGGCAGGTCTTCGAATCCCGCGCCATGGGCGCGGATTGCGTGCTGCTGATCCTGGCGGCGCTGAGCGATGAGCAGGCCGAAACGCTGGAAGATATCACTCATAGCCTTGATATGGCGGTGTTGCTGGAAGTCCACGACCAACGCGAACTCGACCGGGCGCTCGGCATGAATTCGCGGCTCATCGGGGTGAACAACCGCAACCTTCGCACGCTGGTGACCGATCTCGGCACCGCCGAGGCGCTGATGCCGCAGGTGCCTGCAGACAAAATCCCCATCGCCGAGAGTGGCATCCGCACGCCGGAGGATGTCCGCCGTATGGCCGCCGCCGGCAGCCGCTGCATTCTGGTTGGCGAACATCTGATGCGCCAAGCCGATGTCGCTGCCGCCGCGTCTGCCCTGGTGCACGCTCTCTAGTGTCAGAGCTCAGCCATTTCGATGCGGCGGGCCATGCTCGCATGGTCGATGTCTCCGCCAAGGCAGAGACGGCGCGCACCGCGATCGCGCGCGGGCGGGTGGTGATGGCACCGGCGACGCTGGCGTTGATCACGGCCGGCACCGCAGCGAAAGGCGATGTGCTCGGCATCGCCAGGCTAGCGGGGATCATGGCGGCCAAGCGCACCGCTGATCTCATCCCGCTCTGCCACCCCCTGATGCTGAGCAAGGTCACGCTCAACCTTCGCCCGGCGCCGCCGGATGCCGTGGAGATCGAGGCGGAGGTCAAGGTCACCGGCCAGACCGGCGTCGAGATGGAGGCGCTGACCGCTGTCAGTATCGCCGCGCTCACGGTCTATGACATGGTCAAGGCGGTGGATCGCGGCATGCGGATCGACGCCATCCGCCTGGTGCTGAAGGCCGGCGGTAAGTCCGGCACCTTCGAGGCGGCATGACGCCAGCTTCGGGAAAGGCTGCGCCATGATTCCGTTGGAAGAAGCGCGCGCGCGCATCCTGGCCGGAATCAGCCCGACCCCGGCCGAGACGGTGGCCTTGGCCGCCGCCTGGGGCCGGGTCCTGGCCCGCCCGGTGATGGCCCGGCTGACCCAGCCCCCGGCCGATGTCTCGGCGATGGACGGCTATGCGGTGCGAGCGGCCGAGGCGAGCGCCGGGGCTCGGCTTGCGGTCATCGGTGAGGCCCCGGCCGGGCATCCCTTCGCCGGCAGGCTCGGCCCCGGGCAGGCAGTGCGGATCTTCACCGGCGCCCTCGTGCCGCCAGGTGCCGACGCCATTCTGTTGCAGGAGGACGCGACGGCCCTGCCCGGCGCGGTTGAGGTCACCGAGACGGTGACGCGCGGCCGCTGGATCAGGCGCCAGGGCCTTGATTTTGCCGCCGGGGAGGAATTGCTCCCCAGCGGGCGGCGCCTCACGGCGCGCGATATCGGGTTGGCTGCGGCGGCCAATCATCCCTGGCTGAACGTACACCGGGCCCCGCGCATCGGCATTCTAGCGACCGGCGACGAGATCGCACTACCCGGCGAGCCGATCCCACCCGGCGGCATCGTCAGCTCCAACGCCCACGCGTTGGGCGCCCTGGTGCGGGCGGCGGGCGGCGATCCGCTGATCCTGCCGATCGCGCCCGACGATACCGATGCTATTGCCGCGGCCGCCACTGCGGCGCGCGCCTGCGACATGCTGGTCACCACCGGCGGGGCCAGTGTGGGCGACCACGACCTGGTGCAGGCGGCGCTCGGTCCGCAGGGCTTTGCGTTGGATTTCTGGCAAATCGCCATGCGTCCCGGGAAGCCGCTGATCTGGGGCCGACTCGGGCAGGTTCCCTTGCTTGGCCTGCCCGGCAACCCGGTATCCGCCCTGGTCTGCGCCGTGCAGTTCCTGCTACCCGCCCTGGGCAGGATGCAGGGCCAGGCGGCCAGCGGGCCGCGCACCATTCGCGCCGTGTCTGGCGCCGACCTGCCCGCCAATGACCGGCGCTACGACCATCTGCGGGCGCAATTGGCCGGCGGCGAGGCCGGGCTGCCGGTGGCAACGCCCTATCCGGTGCAGGATTCCTCGATGCTGAAGACGTTGGCGCGGGCGGAGGCCCTGATCCTCCGTGCACCGCATGCGCCGGCCTTGCCGGCGGGGGCCGAGGTGATTGTCGTGCCGCTCGGCGATCTGGGGATTTAAGGCGCGGGGCGCATACTGGGGAAAACTGTTTGACCCGACGCGGAGAACCTTCGTAGAACGAAGCAACGGTTGCCGCTTTGTTCGCGGCGACCGAAGCATGCACGGAGGTTGCACGTGTTGACCCGCAAGCAGCATGAGCTGCTGATTTTCATTGATAAGCATCTGCGCAGTACCGGCTTTTCCCCCTCGTTCGAGGAAATGAAGGCCGCCCTGCAATTGAAGTCGAAATCCGGCATCCACCGCCTGATCACAGCGCTTGAGGAGCGCGGTTTCCTGCGCCGCCGGGCGCACCGGGCGCGGGCGCTGGAGGTTATCCGGCTGCCAGAGACCATGATGCCGCGCCGTCCCGCCCAGGCGGCGGCGGCCGAGGCGGGCGCCGGGCCCAACGTCATTCGGGGCAATTTCGGCGCGAGCCCCACCAGCGCCGCCAAGCCCGAGGTCGAGACGACCCCTGCGATCAGCCTGCCGCTCTATGGCCGCATCGCCGCCGGCCTGCCGATTGAGGCACTGCGCGATGCCGACCAGCAGATAGATGTACCGGTCGCCCTGCTCGGCAATGGGGAGCACTACGCGCTTGAGGTCGCCGGCGATTCGATGGAGGAGGCCGGGATCCTTGATGGCGATACAGTGATCATCCGCCGTGGCGATACGGCCGAAAACGGGTCGATCGTGGTCGCCCTGGTAGATGAGGCGGAAGTCACGCTGAAGCGGTTGCGACGGCGCGGCAACTCGGTGGCCCTGGAACCCGCGAATGCCCGCTATGAAACGCGGATCTTCGGACCCGACCGGGTGAAGGTGCAGGGGCGCCTGGTCGGGCTGCTGCGGCGTTACTAAACCACCCGGGCGCGCCACGGCCTATCAGGGCCGCTGGCGCGCCAGCCCCGCCCTGCTAAAAGCGAGCGTCCGCAACAGAGGGGCGCTCCATGTCGAAGATCAACCGCCAGGGCAGCAATGCCATTCTCTCGACCTCGGTCGAGTACCACAACTTCGTCTTCCTCGCCGGCATCACCGCCGATGACCTGAACAAGGACATCACCGGCCAGACCAACGAAGTCATCGCCAAGATCGACGCCGCGCTGGAAGCCAACGGGACCGACAAGACCCGTTTGCTGAATGCGCAGATTTGGCTGAAGGACATCCGCGACCGCGACGCGATGAACAAAGTCTGGGTGGCTTGGCTCGGCGATGCCGGCCGGCCCGCTCGCGCCTGCGTTGAGGCGAATATGGCCGATCCCCGGCACCTCGTCGAAATCATGGTGAATGCCTGCCGCTGAGACGCGGTGCGGCATTCCGGCGCGGCGAGACTCGCCGCGCCGGCCTGTCGAGTCTTCGTTGATTTCTGAAGCTCTTGCAGCGAATCGTGAATCGAGTCCTTCAGCATTGAACTGTGGTATTTATGTCGACACACTGTGTTTCGTCTCAATTTTGACGTGATCCGTAGGAGCATCCTCCGCAGGTTTCGCATGGCAGTCATGGGGTATCGACAAATCACACCCCGTTACGGGTTATTTCAAAAACGCGGGTTGCCGACCCCATCCGGTCGCAAATAAGCCTTTTCCAACGCGGCGTTCTCTGGTTCGTGAGTGCGGTGGATAAAGGAGTTTTCATGCGTTTTGTCGCTTCGACCGTGACTGCCTTCGCCCTCTTTGGTGGCATGCTCGCCAGCCCAGGAGCAGAAGCCGCCAGCAATCGCCACGGCCAAGAAGCGCGCAATGGCCGGGTGGCGTCCCATCCGACCTATCGCGGCAGCAGCCATTCGGCCCGCGCGCGCACGGCGCTCGCTTCGACCATGGCGCCCGACCCGCAGACCAGCCTCGCCTTCCTGAATAGCGTCGCGCCCCTCGCCTCCTTGCCCGCGCCCCGCATCGCCTCCTCCAGCCTGCGCGTGCCGACCGCAGCAGTCGCATCCAATGGCTTGCCCTTCGCCTATAACGCCTATGCGACCGGCCTATGGGCCGGCGAGACGAGCTTCGGCGGTCGGCCTCGGGGCGGCCTGCAATGCGTGCCATATGCCCGGCAGGTCAGCGGCATCGAAATCCGCGGGAATGCCCGGTACTGGTGGAATACCGCGTCCGGTCGCTACGACCGCGGGCAACGGCCGGAGCCGGGTGCGGTGCTGGCCTTTCGTGCCTCGGGCGGTATGCGCAACGGCCATGTCGCCGTTATCAGCCGGGTCTTCGGCCCCCGCCATGTCCAGATCGACCACGCCAACTGGGAAGGCCCTGGTATGCGCAAGGGCTCGATCCATCACAATGTGAATGTGATCGATGTCTCCCCGGCCAATGATTGGACGGCAGTTCGCGTGCAGATCGGCTATGACGAGGGCAGCTTCGGGCGGACTTATCCGACCCATGGCTTCATCTACAACCGCGGTGATAGCGGCACGCTTTACGCACAGACGCCGCGTCTGCAAACCCGGGTGCTGGAAGAAGTGGCGGAAATGCCAGCGACGGGCGCAGAGCGCCGCCGCTGAGGGTAGGGCGGACAGCAGCCAACTGCGGCCCGCACCGCGAGGCCGCTGCTGGGGCGTAATCCCCTAGAGCATGCTGCGTTCACATACGTTCACGCAGCCCGCTCTAGCATTTGTTGGATCGCGCGATTCAGCGCCTTCGGCGATTCCGCCTCAACGCATCGCGCTCTAAGCCGCGTAGACCAACCGCTCGAAGCCAGCGAAGATCTCCAGTACGCGCGGATCAGCGAAGGGCATCAACTGGGTTGTCAGGACCCCGGCTCGGCCGCGCCCCGGGTCGATCCAGTAATAGGTATTTGCCAGCCCGGCCCAGGCCATGCTGCCGGCCGCTCGGCCGCCCGGAACATCCTGCTCGTTGATCAGGAAGCTTAAGCCCCACCCCTTGCGCATGTCGGGAAACAGGTCGAGGTCATGCGATCGGCCCGGCTGGGCTGTGACCATCGGTCGGACGGCCAGCGGGGAAATGCTGTCGCGCATCGCCTCGGCGACCATCGCTTCTGACAGCACCCGTGCGCCGTCCAGTGCGCCGCGATTCAACCACATCCGGCAGAACCGCAGATAGTCACGCGCGGTGCCGTAGAGGCCGCCGCCGCCCATGTCGAACTCTGGCTCCTGCGGCATTTCGAAGGGGATCGGGGTTATGCCGCCATCGGCGGAACGCCGATTCATGAATGCCAATCGCGCCCGTTGCGGCTGGCCGATCCGAAAGCCAGTATCGCCCATCCCAAGCGGGCCCAGCACCTCATCGGCCAGCACCTCGCGCAGCCGACGGCCGGTCACGGCTTCGACCGCGCGCCCAGCCCAGTCGATGCCGATGCCGTATTCCCAGGCATCGCCGGGGTCGAAGACCAGCGGCGTGGTCAGCGTCTTCAGCCGGCAACTGCCGGTGCCGGGGATGTCGTTCGCCGCCATGTAGCGGTCGATATTCGCGTTCCAGGTATTGTAGGAAAAGCCACTCGTGTGGGTCAGCAGATGCCGCAGCGTGATCGGCCGCCGGGCCGGGCGCAGCACCGGCTCGCCGCCCGGGGAGTAGCCTTCCAGCACGAGCGGCTTGGCGAGGTCCGGCAGCACGGCGCCGATCGGGGTATCGAGCGCGAGCCGGCCCTTCTCCACTTGCTGCAACGCGGCCGTGGTTGTCACGGCCTTGGTCATGGAAGCGATCCAACAGACGGTGTCGGCCGCCATCGCGGCTCCCGGCGCCCGTTCCCCAGCCGCTGCCTCAACCAGCGTACCAGCCGCATCGCCAGCGGTCACCGCCACGCCGCGGACCGCGCCGCTGGCGACGGCCTCCTCGAGTAATCGCTTGAGGGCGCTCATGTCGGTTGCCCGCGCTTATGTGCAATGAGCGCCATCAGGCGCCGGTCACGCCACGCGCTGCGCTCCCCGATCGCCTCGAGCGAGAGCGTCGCCCGGCGTTCGGCGGTGACGCGGGCGACGGTCTCGGCATCGTAGTGATAGGGCGTCTGCTCGTCCGTGATGCCGCCCATCAGCGGTCCGAAGCGCTCAGCGTAATCGGCCACGCCCCCGGGCGCGTTCATGTCGATCGTCTCGAAAGGACCCATGAACGCCCAACGCAGACCCAGACCATCCTTGATGCACGCATCGACATCAGCAACCGACATCACCCCGTCGCGCACCATGCGGAAGGCCTCGGCAACCAGCGCCGCCTGCAGGCGATTGAGCACGAAGCCGCGGGTTTCCTTCAGCGCCACCACCGGGACCTGGCCGACCTTGTCCATCAGCGCCCGGGTGCGGGCGATCACCGCCGGATCGGTCCAGGGTGCGCCGACCAGCTCGACCAGCGGCACCAGATAGGGCGGGTTCACCGGATGGGCGACAAGACAGCGGCCGCGCCCGGCGAGATTGCCGGTAAACTCGCTGGCAGGAATGCCAGAGGTGCTGCTAGCCAGCACCACGTCGCGCGGGCAAAGCCGGTCGAGTTCAGCGAAGAGGTCTTGCTTTGGCGGCAGCCGCTCCGGCCCGTTTTCTTGCACATGCACCGCCCCCGCGACGCACTCGGCCAAGGTCGGCGCGGCGGTGATGCGGGCAGCGATCGTCGCTGGGCTTTCCTGCACAAGACCCGCGGCCTTGAGGTCGGCCAGCCGCTCGGCGATCAGGTCCAGCGCCTGTTCGGCCACGCCCGGCATCTTGTCCCAGAGACGAACCTCCAGCCCGGCGCGGGCGAAGACCATTGCCCAGGCCCGGCCGATCAGCCCGGCGCCCACCACCGCTATGCGTTCCATCGCCGCCTCTCCCGTGTCACCGACCGTTACATGCGCGCCGCTTGATCGGCGGCGAGCATCGGCCGATCTAACGACGCATGATGATTGAGCGCAACGCGAGCCCCACGGCACCGCATACCCCCCTGGTCTGGGGCTGGGGCGCCCTGTTGCTGGGCGTTTGCCTGTCGCTGACCGGCTTCGTCGCCCTGCTTCGGGCCTTCGGCGCGCTGTTTCGCTGAGATGTGGCCAGATTTCCTCGCCGGCTGGATCAGGTTGCGGACGCAGTGGCGTGGCTTCGAGCTGCCGCTGCTGGCCAGCCCGCTTTTGCCGGCAGCCTTCATCGGTACCTTGGCCGGGGAGCAGCGGATCGTCGTCGGCTGTCTGCTCGGTTTCGGAGCGAGCCTGCTGGCCGCGCGCCGGCTCCGGCGCGGCAGGTTGGGCGATGCTCGCTTCGCCGCCTGGATCATGGCGGTTGGCACCGGGCTGGCGGGCTTCATGGGGGCGGGCCTAGGGCTTTTTGCCCTTGTCCTCGCCGCCGGCGCTTTCTTTGGCACCCGGCACCTCTTCGCTGCCTTGCCGGAGCATCTGCCGCCGCCGCCCTCGCCCCCGCCACCGCCTGCCGCCATCGTGCAAGCGCGGGCCCGTCTTGCCCGGGTCATGGCGGTGGCCGATGCGCGCGGCGATGCCCGGCTGCGTATCGCCGCGAGCGCTGTCCAGGACGCGGTGGAGGAGCTGGCAGGCCGACCGGATCGCCTGGCGGCGGTGCAGCCCTTCCTGAGCATGCAGGTCGATGGGCTGGAGCGGATCGCCGCCCGGTTGGCCAATGGCGCGACGCCGCCACCCGAGTTGACGCCCTTGCTCGACGGCTTCACCACGGCCGCCCGCGCCCTGCATGAGAGGATCAGGCGCGATGAGAGTGCGGCGCTGGCGTTGCATGTTCAGCACCTGACCGAACGGCTCCGCGCGGCGGGTTATTAAGCTTCCGATACCGGGTGGACGTTAAAAGCGCTTGGCATGGGGGCGGGCCTCACCCTAAGGGGCGCGGCCGCGACATGATATGCCTGAGGAGCGCCGATGCTGATCCGCCGCCACATCCTGCCGGCCGCAGCAGGCCTGCTCGCCGCCCCCGGTCTCGCTGTTGCGCAAAGCTGGCCGCGCCAGCCAATCCGCCTCGTCGTGCCCTTTCCGCCCGGCGGCAGCGTCGATGCCATCGCCCGCCTGCTCCAGCCGCATCTGCAGGCCGATCTCGGGGTGCCCGTGGTGGTTGAGAACCGGGCCGGTGCCTCTGGCGCGCTCGGCGCGCTGGCCGTCGCCAAGGCGGCGCCGGATGGGCAGACCTTCCTCAATATCTTCGACACCTTTGCCGTTGCCCCGGCGCTGATGCCCAATCTCGGTTATGATTCGCAGAAGGATCTGGACCCGGTCCTGCTCTTCGGCACCTCGCCCAATGTGATCACCGTGCCGAAGGGCCGTCCCTTCGTTGATTTCGCTGGGCTGATCGCAGCGGCCAAGGCCAAGCCGGACAGCATCACTTACGGCACCATCGGCAACGGCTCGCTCGCCCATCTGACCATGATGCTGCTGCAGAAGGCCGCCGATATTTCCCTGGTGCATGTGCCCTATCGCGGCGGCGGGCCGCTGACCGTCGCCGCAGCGGCGGGGGAGGTCGATTTGCCAACCGCGACGATGTCTATCTTCAGCGGGCTGCTGGCCGAAGGGCGCCTGCTGGCGCTGGCAACGACCGGCCCGCAACGGGCCCGAGCACTGCCGAATACGCCGACACTGCGCGAGCTGGGCCAGCCGGTCGAGGCCGAGGCCTTCTGGGGCACCCTGGCCCCGGCCGGCACCCCGGTGCCGATCCGCGAGCGCTTCGCCGCAGCGCTGACCAAGGCGCTTGCCGTTCCCGAGGTGAACCAACGGCTAACCGGCACCCTCGGCGTCGATGTGGCGCCGCGCGATGCCGCCTATTTCCGCGATTTCCTCAGCCAGCAGATGGAGGTTTGGGGGCGCGTGGTACGTGAGAACAGCATCCGCCCGGATTGAGGTCGCCCATGACCGCCCCCGCCCCACCTCCGCGCCGCACGGGGCTCGCCCGCCGCGCGCTGCCGCTGCTCTGTGCGGCGGCCCTGCCCGCGGCCGCACAGCCGGCGCCGATCCGCCTTATTGCCCCCTTCCCGCCCGGCGGCAGCGTCGACACCATCGCGCGGCTGCTGGCGCCAGGCTTGCAGGAAAGGCTCGGCCAGCCGGTGTTCGTCGAGAATCGTAGCGGCGCGGCGGGCGCCATCGGCACTTTGGCCGCCGCCCGCGCCGCGCCCGACGGACTGACCTGGCTGTTCGCCTTCGACAGCCACGCCACGGTCAATGCGATCAACCCCGATGCCGGCTTCAATGCGGTGCGCGACTTCACCCCGGTGATGCTGGTGGCGACGGCACCGATGATCCTGGCAACACCCAGCGGGCGTCCCTGGGACGATCTCGCGGCTCTGCTCGCAGCGGCTAGGGTGGCGCCGGAGCGCATCACCTTCGGCACAGTCGGCAATGGCAGCCTTGCCCATCTGCTGATGGAGGAGGTGCAACTGCGGACCGGCACGAAGCTGGTGCACGTCCCCTATCGCGGCGGCGGTCCGCTTTCGGCCGCTGCGGTCGCGGGCGAGATCGATCTGGCCGTTGCCTCGCGCGCCGGGTTGGCCGGGCAACTCGGGGGACGGTTGCGGGGGCTGGCGCAGAGCGGCGCGAGCCGCTCCCCGGGGCTGCCCGATCTGCCGACACTCAGCGAAGCGGGCATCTCCGGCCTGGAAGCCGAAGCTTTCTGGGGAGTGCTGGGGCCAGCCGGGGTCAGCGCCATGCAGGTGGCCCGCATGCAGGCCGGGCTGGCCGCGACGCTGGCGGAACCGACGATCCGCCGTCGGCTGAGCGAGGCGCAAGGCGTCGATATCGTCGCCTCCTCCCCCGCCGAATTCGCGCTGTTCCTGGCGGCGCAAACCGCCCGCTGGACGGCGCTGATCCGCGCCCGTGGAATCCGTGCGGAGTAGCCGATGCTTGCCAAGGCCGCTGCAAAAGCGGCAGCCTGCTGCAACGCTTGTTTGGTCGTGGGATTCAGTGTTTTCGGCGACTCCGCCTCAACGCATCCCGCTCTAGCGAAGAGGAGAGGACGCATGCGCGCAGGCTTGACCTTGGGTGCGATGCTGGGGCTGCTTGGCGCTTGCAGCGGTGTGCCGGGCTATGAGCCTGTGCCGCGGTACCTGGCGACGCCGGCGCTGCCGGCGGGCGTCTACCCCACCCCGGCGCCGGTCTATGCCAATACCCCGACACCGGCAGCCGCCCCGGCCTCGGCGACCAACCCGCCGCGGAGTCAGGAATGACATCCATGGCCTTCGGTTGGCGTCTGGGCACGCTTGGTTTTGTTGCGAGCGTGCTCGGTGCCTGCGCCGGGCAGCCTGCGGCGCCACCACGCGACATCTATGCCGTGACCTCCCCCTATGGCCGGCCGCCGCCGCAGCATCCCGGAATAGGCGGCTCGCTCCCGCCGCCTCCGCCCATGCCCGGCCTCCCGCCGCCCCAGTTGAGCGCACCCGCCGGACGCTGAAGGCCCCCTGAACTCGGGTCGATTGCTCCTGTCCCTCGGACGCGGCAGGGTGCCGCGGATCCGAGACGGGAGAGGTGCATGTTACTTGGGAAACGGGTCGCCCTGGTGACGGGACCGGCCAAGGGAATGGGGGCCGACACCACCCTGGCCTTGGCGAGAGAAGGTGCGGACCTCGCCCTATTGGGCCGGGATGTCGCGGCTATCGCGCCAGTGGCCGAGCGCGCCCGATCGCTTGGGCGGCAGGTCACCATCCATCAGGCCGACGTCACCGATGCCGATGCCGTCGATGCCGCAGTGGTGGCGGCACTGGCCGCGCACGGGCGGATCGAGATCCTGGTGAACATCGCGGGCGGGACCGGGCCGCTCGGCAAGACCTTCTTCGAGACCTCGCCCGCCGAGTTCGACAACATCCTGCGGACCAACATCACCGGATGCTGGACGACGATGCGGGCGGTCGCGCCTGGGATGATCGCTCAACGCTATGGCCGGATCGTCAATGTTGGCGGCACCTTTGGGCTGCGCGGCCGGGCCGGCAGGGCCGCCTATTCGGCCAGCAAATGGGGGTTGCGCGGGCTGACGAAATCGGCGGCCCTTGAACTCGGCCCGAACGACATCACGGTGAACTGTGTCTGTCCCGGCATGGTCGAAGGACCACGCTTTGAGAAGGTGCGCGGCGAAATGGCCGAACGGCTCGGCATCTCGGCCGAGGAAGCGCGCGTCGAGCATGCGCGCGAATACGCGCTGCGACGCATCAGCACCGGTGCGGATGTCGCGAATGCGGTACTATTCCTGGCGAGCGATCTGGCGCGGCAGACAACCGGGCAAGATCTCGCCGTCGATGGGGGCTGGGTGATCTGATGGCCGATGCAACGTTGGTCGACCTGCTGATCACCGGTGGGACGGTCGTCAATGAAACCGGCGGCTTTCGGGCCGATGTCGCCTGCCATGAAGGCTGCATCGTCTTCGTTGGCGATCCCCGCTTCGCACCGCGAGCGCGCGATACACTGGACGCCAAGGGGCGCTTCGTCATCCCCGGCGCGATCGATGTGCACACCCATATCCGCGAACCTGGCATGACCCAGAAGGAGGATTGGAGCACCGGGACCCGTGCCGCGGCCGCCGGCGGCGTTACCACCATCCTCGATATGCCGAATACCGAGCCGCCGACCTGGTCACTGCCGGCGCTGGAGGAAAAGCGGGCGGCGGCGGCGCGGCAGGCGCATGTGAATTACGGGCTGTACGGCTTGCTCGACGAACGTTGTCTTGATCAGCTCGAAGCCCTCGCTGGCGCAGGGGTGATCGGCTTCAAGCTATTCCTTGGCAATACCACCGGCAATCTGCCGGCGCCTGATGACGGCGCAGTGCTGGAAGGATTCGAGACCATCGCCGCGCTCGGCCTGCGCTGTTCGATCCATGCCGAGAATTCACCCATGCTGTTCTGGCGCGAGAAGCGCATGAAGGCGGCGGGCCGCGACGATGCCTTCGCCCATCTGGCGGCACGCACCGATGTGGTAGCGCTGGAGGCCTTGTCACGCTCCATTGTGCTGAGCGAGTGGACCGGCTGCCGCATCCATATTGTGCACGAAAGCTGCGCCCGTTCGGTGCCTGTCATCCGCGATGCCAAGCGCCGCGGTGTGCCGATGACGGTTGAAACCTGCCCGCAATACCTGCTGCTGGCGGCCGAGGACCTGACCGGCGATGCCGGCCGCATCGCCCGCCTGAACCCGCCGATCCGTGAGCGCTGGCATCAGGATGGGCTGATCGAAGCACTGGCCGACGGCACCATCGATGCCATCGCCACTGATCACGCCCCGCATGCGCTCGATGAAAAGAACCTGCCGAGTTTCTGGGATAATGCCTGCGGCTTTCCGGGCGTCGAGACCTCCATGCGTTTGATGCTGACGTTGGTCGATCGTGGCCGCCTCACGCTTGAGCAATACGTGCGCGCGGCCAGCGCCGCGCCGGCCCGGGCCTTCGGCCTTTATCCGCGTAAGGGCGTTGTGCAGCCGGGGGCGGATGCCGACCTTGCCATTGTCGACCCGCGCGCTGAGGGGGTGATCACCGGGTCCTCGCTACACAGCATCCGTAGTCGTTTCACGCCCTTCGAGGGCATGCGGACGGTAGGCGCGCCGGTCGCCACGGTGGTGCGTGGCCGAGTGGTGATGCGGGACGGGCGGGTGGCGGATTGCCCCGGCTGGGGCCAGCAGGAACGCCCGCAAATGGCCCCGCCCGCGCCGCGCAATCCCGCGACCACCACAGCGGCGATCCTGCGGCCAGAGGCGCGGCCCTTCAGCTAAAGCCGTAGCCCGCGTTCTGAGCTGCGCGGCATTGGCCGCGGCGCCCGTTCGGGCGCTCGGCACGAGTCAAAGCCTCACGCCGTTGGTGTTACGCGGCTGGGGCGGCATCCACCACATGCAGGCAGACGCTGACCTGGTCGTTCCAGCGCTCCGCCCTGAGCTGGCCGCAGAGATGGAGTGGCCGGCGGTCCCGTGACAGCAGCGTCTCGGCCAGCGGGCCTTCCTTGGCGCGGAAGCAGATCGCCTTCAGGCGGCCACCGCCCTCACCTTCCAGGAAGGCGCGGATCGTATTGCCTTCCTTACCGACCCGATCCGCCCGCACCACCCGGGCGCGGGACAGGACGAAGATCGGCTCCTCATTCCCGGACCCGAAGGGCCCAAGCCGCTCGACCTGCTGGGCAAGTTCGCAGGTCGCCGCCTTCACCGTAAGGCTCCCCTCGACAACCAGATCGGCCGCGCCCGGCAATTCGGTCGCCGCCGCCAGCCTTTCGTTGAGGAAGGCGTGCAGCGCCGCTTGCCGCTCAGTCCGATAACTGAAGCCGGCGGCCATGGCATGCCCGCCCCCGCTCTCCAGCAGCCCCGCCTGCCTGGCCGAGATCACCGCCGCACCAAGATCGAGCCCTGGCACGGAACGCCCGGACCCCTTGGCCAGACCTTCAGCGACGCCGGCGACGCAAGTCGGGCGGTTGAAGCGCTCCTTGATCCGGCCCGCGACGATCCCGACGACGCCTGGATGCCAGCCCTCTCCCTGCACCAGCAACACCGCGTGCCCAGCCCTCAGCTGCGCTTCCGCCTGTTCGAAAGCCGCGGTCAGCACCTCAGCTTCGACTTCCTGGCGCCGGCGGTTCACCGCATCCAGGCGCTCGGCCATTGCCCGCGCCTCGATCGGGTCGTCACAGAGCAGTAGACGGAGCCCGAGATCAGGCTCATCGATCCGGCCGGCGGCATTGATCCGCGGCCCGATGAGGAAGCCGAGCGTATGCGTCCCCGGCCGATCACGCATCTGCCCCACCTCAAGCAGCGCCGCGAGGCCCGCGCGCTCCCGCCGTGCCAGCACCTTCAACCCTTGGGTCACCAGCGCGCGATTGAGGCCGGTCAGCGGCATGACGTCACAGACGGTGGCCAGTGCGACAAGATCGAGCAGATCGAGCAAGGGCGGCTCGGCGCCACTAGCAAAGAAGCCGGCGCGGCGCAGCTGCCGGTGCAGGGCCACGCAGGCAAGGAAAGCGACCCCGGCAGCGCAAAGTTGACGGAGGCCGGAAGGGCAATCAAGCCGGTTCGGGTTGACCACGGCGGCAACCGGCGGCGGCACGCCTTCGGCCTTGTGATGATCCAACACGATCACGTCGGCCCGCCCTTCGGCGGCAGCCAGCGCCTGATGGGCAGCGATGCCGCAATCGACGCAGACGATCAGTGTCGCACCGCGATCGCAAAGCCCAGCGATTGCCGAGGGGTTCGGTCCGTAGCCTTCCTGCAGCCGGTGCGGGACATAATGCGCGACCTGGCAACCGAGCGCCCGTAGCGCCCGGACCATCAGCGCGCCAGCGCAGGCGCCGTCCACATCGTAATCGCCGAATACCGCCACCCGCTCGCCCGCGCGCACCGCCCGCGCCAAGCGTTCGGCGGCCCGATCCATGTCGATCAGGACGGAGGGATCGGGCAGCAGCGCGCGCAGGGTTGGCTCGAGGAAGGTCGCTACCTGCTCCGGCACGACGCCGCGCCCAGCAAGCAGGCGGCCCAGCAGCTCTGGCAATTCGGTGCGCTGGGCGATCGCCATGCCGGTGCGGGCATCGCCCTCGCGCCACACCCAGCGGCGTCCGGTGGCGCTGCGGGAGACGCCAAGCGCCGGCTCCTGCGCCATCCCGCTCAGGCGATGAAGGCCGCGGGCTTGAGGGCGAAGTTGTGGTGCCCCTCAATGTAGCGGACGGTGCCGGAGCGGCTACGCATCGCAATGGAATGCGTATAGGCCCCGCCGGCATGACGACGGACGCCGCGCAGCATGGCGCCCGAGGTCACGCCGGTGGCGGCGAACATGACATCGCCCTTGGCCATTTCATCGACCCGATAGACGCGATCCGGGTTGGTCACGCCCATCGACTTGGCGCGGGTGACCTGCTCCTCGTTCTCGTACAGCAGCTTGCCCCACATCTGCCCGCCGATGCAGCGAAGCGCGGCCGCCGCGAGCACGCCCTCCGGCGCGCCGCCAGAGCCCATGTAGATGTCGATCCCTGTCTCCGGCTGGGATACCGCCATAACGCCCGAGACATCGCCATCGCCCAGCAAGGTGATGCGCGCACCGGCGGCACGGCAGGCCTTGATCATCTCCTTGTGGCGATCGCGGTCGAGCGTGCAGACCATAAGGTCGCCGATCTCGCACTTCTTCGCACGCGCCAGTTCGCGGAGATTCTGCTCCGGGCTTGCATGCATGCTGACCACACCTTCCGGCAGACCAGGACCCACCGCGAGCTTTTCCATGTAAATGTCGGGCGCATGCAGGAAGCCGCCGCGTTCGGCTATCGCCAAGGTCGCAATGGCGTTCGGTCCGCCCTTGGCGGTGATCGTCGTCCCCTCCAGCGGATCGACCGCGATATCGACCTCCGGCCCGCCGAGGCCGATGCGCTCACCGATATAGAGCATCGGCGCCTCGTCCATCTCGCCCTCGCCGATCACCACGGTGCCACTGATCGCCAGGGTATCGAAGGCGCGGCGCATGGCGTCGACAGCCGCGCCATCAGCGGCGTTCTTGTCGCCGCGGCCGATCCAGCGGGAGGCGGCGAGCGCCGCTGCCTCGGTGACGCGCACTACTTCAAGCGCGAGATTACGATCCAGAATTTGCATGGCAACACGGCCGCGGCGCGGCCCCCTCCTCGATGGCGACCAGACTACATCAGGCCCGAGCGAGCCGTCACTCAGCCCTGTTCAATGCGGATCAGCGTCGGCTGTTCCAAGACGGCGGGCAGGGCGGCGATACGCTCGATCGCCGCGCGCATGGCCGCCTCCTCACAGTCATGGGTGACGAGCACGACAGGCACCGCCTCGCCCGGCTTACGCCCACGCTGCAGCAGGGAATCGAGGCTGATCGACTGATCGCGCAGGATCGCGGTGACATCGGCGATCACGCCTGGCCGGTCGAGAACCATCAGCCGCAGGTAATAGGCACCGAAGCGCTGGGCCATTGGCACGGTCGCCGCCGGCGCCAGGGCGGCGCCCCAGACCGGGGTGAAGCGCCCCCGGGCGATATCGATCAGGTCGGCGGCGACGGCCGAGGCAGTCGGCCCGGCCCCAGCGCCGCGCCCCTGCATCACCAGCCGCCCCGCGAAATCGGCTTCCGCGACCACGGCGTTGTAGACGCCATCGACGCGGGCGATCGGCGCATCGGCCGGCACCATGCAGGGGTGCACGCGGGTGCTGATGCCCCCCGGCGTCCGCGCGGCGATGCCCAGCAGCTTGATCCGGTAGCCGAGTTGTTCAGCCAGTGCGATATCAAGCGCCGAGATCGCACGGATGCCCTCGACATGCACCGCCTTGAAATCGACCGGCCGGCCGAAGGCCAGTGCGGCAAGGATCGCCAGCTTGTGGGCAGCATCGATGCCGTCGATGTCAAAGGCCGGATCAGCCTCGGCATAGCCAAGCTTCTGGGCATCGGCCAGCACCTCGGCGAAATCGCGCTTCTCCTCGCGCATTACCGTGAGAATGTAGTTGCATGTGCCGTTCAGAATGCCGGCGACCCGCTCGATTCGGTTCGCCGCGAGACCCTCGCGCAGCCCCTTGATCGCGGGAATACCGCCGGCGACTGCAGCTTCGAAAGCCAACGGCACGCCGTGGCGTTCGGCCAGCGCGGCCAGTTCTCGCCCATGCACCGCGAGCAGCGCTTTGTTGGCGGTAACCACGGGCTTGCCGGCGGCGAGCGAGGCTTCGACCAGGGCGCGGGCCGCCCCCTCGCTGCCGCCCATCAGCTCCACCACCACATCGACCGCCGGGTCGGCGGCGAGCGCCACGGGGTCATCGTGCCAGGCGAGGCCATCCAGCGGGATGCCGCGATCCCGCCCGCGAGCGCGCGCCGAGACGGCAGTGACGACGACCGGCCGCCCGGCCCGGGCGGCGACGACCTCCGCATTGCGGTCGAGCAGCGTTAGCAGCCCTACCCCGACGGTGCCGAGGCCAGCGACACCGATGCGCAGCGCGCTCATGCCTGCGTCAACTCCTTCTCAGGCTCGATCGGGCCCAGATTGTCACCCGCGAGGAAGCCGCGGATCCCCCGCAGCGCCTGGCGGATGCGCTGGTTATTCTCGACCAGCGCGATCCGCACATGGCCGTCGCCATGTTCCCCGAAGCCGAGGCCAGGAGCGACCGCGACCTTGGCGCGGGCGAGCAGGAGCTTCGAGAACTCGACACTGCCGAGGGGACGGAATTTCTCCGGCAGCGGCGCCCAGACGAACATCGAGCCCTCCGGCGAGGGCACGTCCCAACCTGCCTGGGCCAGCCCCTTCACCAACAGGTCACGGCGCTCGCGATAGAGTGCGCGCATCTCCGCCACCATGTCCTGCGGACCGTTCAGCGCAGCTGTCGCGGCGACCTGGATCGGCGTGAAGGCGCCGTAATCCAGATAGGATTTCACCCGTGCCAGGGCAGCGATCAGCCGCGGATTGCCGGCAGCGAAGCCCATCCGCCAGCCCGGCATGTTGTAGGTCTTGGACATTGAGGTGAACTCCACCGTGATGTCCTTGGCCCCCGGAACTTCCAGCACCGAAGGCGGCGGCACGTCACCGAAATAGAGCTCGGCATAGGCGAGGTCGGAGAGAATGAAGAGCTCATGCTTGCGGCAGAGCGCGACCAGTTCGCGGTAGAACTCGATCGAGGCGAGCTGCGCCGTCGGGTTCGAAGGGAAATTGACGATGACCGCCGTCGGCTTCGGCACGCTGTGATGCACCGCGCGGTCGATCGCCCGCAGCATTTCATCATCTGGCGTGTAGGGAATGCTGCGCACGCTAGCGCCGGCGATGATGAAGCCGAACTGATGGATCGGGTATGACGGGTTCGGTACCAGAATGGTATCGCCTGGCGAGGCAATGGCCTGCGCCAGATTGGCGAGCCCTTCCTTCGAGCCGAGCGTCGCCACCACTTCCGTCTCCGGGTCCAGCGTCACGTTGAAGCGGCGGGCGTAGTAGCCGGCCAGGGCGCGGCGCAGTCCGGGGATGCCCTTCGACATGGAATAGCGATGCGTGCGCGGGTCCTGCACCGCTTCGATCAGCTTGGCGACGATATGCGGCGGCGTCGGGCTATCCGGGTTGCCCATGCCGAGGTCGATGATGTCCTCCGCTGCCCCGCGTGCCTTGGCCTTGGCCGTGTTCACCTCAGCGAACACATAGGGAGGCAGGCGGCGAATACGGTGGAATTCTTCGGTCATCGTCGGCGGTCCGTGCATTGACGCGCGCCGGTTATGGCGCGGGCCGATCGTATAGCCGAGGCCGGCATGGCTAGCGAGGCAATCCGAGCAGATCAGGCGGCGGGGGCGGCGGGATCGCGCCCGGTACCGGCAGGGCCGGCGCGGCGGGCGGCAGCGCGGCAGGGGCGCCCGGGCGGCCAGCCGGCCGCACCGGCCCAGTTGGCGGGCTTAGATCCCAGGGAACCGCCGGCGCAGCAGCGAGCGGCGGAAGGGGGGGCGGCCCGGCAGGAATCGGCGGATTGCCGGGTGCATAGGCGGCAGGCGGCGCAGCGCGTGCCCGGTCCGGTTGCGGGGTGCCGCTCCGCAGTCGGTCTTCGATCAAGGCGGCGGTGATGGCATCGGTCGCACCCGGCGGCGGTCGTTCTGGGCGCGGCGGGATGGCGCCGAGATTTGGCGAGGGCGCATCCATCCCCGGCGGCGCCGGGCGCTTTGCCTCATCGCGGCCGGAGACGCGGTTGTAGATCAGCACCGGGTTCAACGGTTTGGGGATCGCGCAGCCGCCCAGCGCGAAGATCAACGCGAGCGCCGTCCCCTGAAGCCGCCGGCGCCCAAAAACTCCGCGCATCGCCCTTCCCTGCCCCCAGTTGCGCAGCGTTAGCCCGGACCGGCCGCTGACGAAAGTCGCACGCCCAGCGCTGAGGCCGGTTCCAGCGGGCCCCGGCAGTTGGTAGAACATGGCATGACAGACGAGAAATCCCCCGAGGAGCCCGGCTTCCGCTTGCCCGATCCGGGCCTCGTCAGTCGCACCATGGCCGAGGTCGCCGAGCGCAGCCAACGCATCGTTGCCGATTTCCTAAAGCGGCAGACGGAAAACCCCGCGGGCAACGCCGACCCGCTGAACATCGGCAGCGCTTTCCTGGAAATGACAACGCGGCTGATGACGCACCCGCAGCGGCTGGTGCAAGCCCAGCTCGGCTTCTGGCAGGACTACCTCACGCTCTGGCAGAACGCCGCACGGCGGATGCTTGGCGAACAGCTCCCGCCGGTGATCAGTGAGGACCCCCGGGACCGGCGCTTCAAGGATGAGATGTGGCGGGAGAACGAAGTCTTTGACTTCATCAAGCAGTCCTACCTGCTCAGTGCCCGCTACTTCCAGAGCGTGGCGCAGGGCACCGAAGGGCTTACCCCCAAGACGTCGCAGAAGGTAGATTTTTACACGCGACAATTCGTCGATGCGATGAGCCCGACGAACTTCCTGATGACCAATCCGGAAGTCCTGCGACGCACCGCCGAATCGGGCGGAGAAAACCTGCTCAAGGGCCTGTCGAACCTGCTCGCCGATCTCGAACGCGGGCGCGGCCAGTTGCGTATCCGCATGACCGACGACAGCAAGTTCAAGGTGGGCGAGAACATCGCAGTCACGCCGGGCCAGGTTGTCTTCCAGAACGACCTGATGCAGCTGATCCAGTACAACCCCACCACGCCCAAGGTGCTGAAACGCCCCTTGGTGATCTTCCCGCCCTGGATCAACAAGTTCTACATCCTCGACCTGCGGCCCCGGAACAGCTTCGTGCGCTGGGCGGTCGAACAGGGCCACACAGTCTTTGTGGTCTCCTGGGTCAATCCCGACGGACGCCTCGCCGAGAAGGGTTTTGAGGACTATATGACGGAGGGTGTCTACGCAGCGCTCACAGCGATTACGCAGGCGACGGGCGAGCGGCAGGTGAACGCTATCGGCTATTGCCTGGGCGGTACCCTGCTGGCCACCACGCTGGCGCATATGGCCGCAAAACGGGACACACGCATCAAGACGGCGACGTTCTTCGTGACCATGACCGACTTCGAGGAAGCGGGCGAGCTCAGCGTCTTCATCGACGAGGAGCAGTTGCACAGCCTCGAGGAGAAGATGAGCAAGAAGGGCTACCTCGAAGGCGCTGAGATGGCGACGACCTTCAACATGCTGCGCGCGAACGACCTGATCTGGTCCTTCGTGGTCAACAACTACCTTATGGGGCAGGAACCCTTCCCCTTCGACCTGCTCTACTGGAACGACGATTCCACCCGCATGCCGGCGCGCATGCACAGCTTCTATCTGCGGCGCATGTACCAGCAGAACGATCTGGCGAAGCCCGGCGCGATTGAGTTGCTGGGTCAGGCCATCGACCTGCGGCGCATCAAGACGCCCAGCTATTTCGTCTCGACGCGGGAGGATCACATTGCGCCCTGGAAGAGCACCTACCGCGCGACACAGCTGCTGCAGGGTCCAGTGCGCTTCGTGCTTGCCGCCTCCGGCCATATCGCTGGCGTCGTCAACCCACCCGACTCCGGCAAGTACAGCCATTGGGTGAACGAGGCCCTGCCCGCCGATCCCGATGCCTGGTTCCAAGGCGCCAGTGAACTCGCTGGTTCGTGGTGGCCGGATTGGCATCTCTGGGTGACCGGTTACGGTAAGGATCAGGTAGCCGCGCGTGAGCCGGGCGATGGCGGTCTGCCGCCGATCGAGCCGGCGCCGGGCAGCTACGTGAAGGTGATGGCGGCCGATTGAGGTCGCATCCTCCGGGTTGGCTCAGAAGGAGGCGCTCGGGTAGCCGCCGAGGCCAAAGGGCACGACGCCAAGACCAGGCGCCTCATCACGCGAAGGCTTAAGCCAGCCATTGCTGGCATCCAGCATCTCGACTGCGCCCTGCAACTCTCCGGCGGCAAGGCTTGCCTGCGGAACAGGGCCGAGATCAGCCAACCGCGCCACGCTGCCGGCACCACCCGGGCGAAAGCCCGGTGCGGTCAGCGCCCCAGCCGCTGCCGCTGTATCCCCCACCTCCAGCGCGCGCGCCGCGGCGGTCAGCGCCGCCACGGCGGCCGGCGGCGCCAGGTCCGGGGCCATATCCAGCGCGGTTCGTAGTTCGTTGCGCGCCAGCAGCATGTCCCGCACTACACCTTGGGGTACCGCCGAATAGCGCGGATCGCGCTGCAAGGCCGCCACCACATATTCCAGCCGTGCCGCCGCCAGCGCGGTTGCCGCCGGCTGCCCGGCAAGGCTGCGGCCTTGTTCGGCAAAAGCGATAGGCAACGCCGCGATCGCCGTGCGCACCGGGTCCGCGCTAGCATCGCCAAAGGCAGGCAAGCGCGGCTTCTCGCGTATTTCGGCGCACGCGCCGAGCAGGAGGGCCGCCAGCGCAGCGCGCCGGCGCATCATCAGAAGCGCCCGTTACCTTGGCGCTGCTGGCGTTCAAGCACGCCGCGCGCATAGACCCCAGCCCGATTGGCCAGTGGCATGGACGGCAGGTCGCCAAGCCGGGCCAGCGTCTCCGCCCCGCCACGGGTGAAATTTGGCGGCACCAGGGCCGCCGCGGCCTGCCCGGGCTGGCCGTAATTGATCCCCCGCGCCGTCATATAAAGCGCGTTGATCACCTGCTGCGGCGGCGCCTGGGGTGGGATGCCAAGAACCCGTCGCCATTCCGCGCGGCCCTGCAAGAAGGCGTTCACATCGCCTGAGGTCATGGTGGTGTAGCGCGGATCTGTCGGCAGTGCGGCCACCACGTATTCCATTTGCGCGATCGCCTGCGCCGCTTCGGCAGGACGGCCGACGATCGGCTTGCCGCTGGCGAAGAAAGTAGCGCCAGTGCCGATCGCCGAACGCATCGGATCGCCGGCGCCGGGGATGGCCTCGGGTGGCAAAGTGACGCTCGAAGGCGGGCCCGCGGTCTCGTTCTCGGGCTGCAGGCAACCGGCCAGCAGGGCACTGACCGCGAGCGCGGCCATGGGCAGGAAGCGCATGAGAACTCCTTGTCTTGCACGAACCGGGCGGGCTTCAGCAATCACGATAGCATGATTGCCAGGCCGCGGCCTTGCCGGCTCATTACCGCGCCGGCGACCTTGCCGGCCCGCCGCCGACCGCTTGTTGAATCGACTGCGCCGCCTGGCTGGTCAAGGGCAACTCCGGCAGGGCGCCCAGATGCTGCACCGTCACTTCTCCGCCCAGGGTGAACAGGCGGTTGGGCAGCAGCAGCGCGGCGTTGTTCTTCTGCCCGGCCTGCAGCGCCGGGGCGGCGGTATAGAGCGCATCGATCACCGCCTGCGCTGGGGCCGTCTGCGGTACGCCCAGAATCGCTCGCCATTCCTGGCGGGCACGCACCATGGTCGGCCCCAGACCTGGCGGCAGGCCGGCAAAGCGCGGATCGGTTGTCAGCGCCGCGACGAGGTATTCCATCTGGGCGATCCCCGTGGCGGCATCGCCCGGCCGCCCGGTCGCGGGCTTCGGCTTGGCGAAGATTCGCGCAACGTTATTCGCGGCCATCTGCACGGGATCTGCCGTGCCCTGGGTGGCACTCTCCGGCAGGCTGATATTGGCCGGCACGTCGAGGTTCTTGTTCGTCCGCCCGCCGCACGCGGCGAGCCCGAGGCAGAGGCAAAGCAGCAGCAGAGGACGCATGGCAACTCTCCGTGGCTTCGTCACGGTAATCCGCGACGATGAGGCGGCCATAACGGCCGGGCAAGCAAATCAGGTCGGCATATAGTCCGGCTGCTGGGTATCGCGCAGCACGCGCAGGGCACGCAACAGGGGCGCCGGTGGCACGAAGGCCGCCAGCGCCTCCCATGGATCACCCCCCGATACGGCCAGGGCGGCGAGCGGCTTGCTGCTCCCCTCCCGTGCCGCCGCGAACAGCGCATCGGCCGTGGCCTGCGGCGCTGCCTCGGCATTCAGCCCAAGCTCCGCGCGCATCGCCGTCCGTGCCTCTCGCAGCAGGCGCGTAATCCGCGCCCCGTCCTGGTAGCGGCCATCCTGGAAGGCGGTCGCAAGGTATTCAACAAGGCCGACAGCGCCCGCCGTGGCGACCGGCTTGCCTGAAAGCGCCGCGGGCAGGTCCAGCAGTAAGGCGACCGCCTGAGAGATCGCCCAGCGGCGCGGATCGGTGCCACCTTCCACCATGCCGACCGGCAGCCTTACCACGGGCTCCTCCTCCGCCTGATCGCAGCCGAGCAGCGCGCCGAGGACGGCAAGCCCAGCGAAGTCGCGCCGCGTCACGGCCCGTAGCACCCGGCAAGCCGTGCCCGGGTCCGCAACAGGGCCAGCACCGTGCGGCAGGTTGGTGTCTGCTCATCCACCATCTCGGCCAGTTCCACCACCGCGCCGAGCAACGCGTCCACCTCCATCGGCCGACCCTTCTCCAGGTCCTGCAGCATGGAGGTCTTGTGCGCGCCCACCTCGGCCCCGCCGGCAATCCGCTTATCGACATCGATCGCGAACCGCACACCGAGCTTCTCAGCCACCGCCTGGCCTTCCAGCATCATCTGCCGGCAGACCGCGCGCAGCTCCGCCTCCCCGGTGATAACATCGAGCGTCGCTGAGGTCAGCGCCGACAGCGGATTAAAAGCCATATTGCCCCAAAGCTTAACCCAGAGCTCATCACGGATGCGTGGTCTTACCGGGGCCTTGAAGCCGGCCGCAACCAGCGCCGCGGCCAGGGCATTCACCCGCTCCGAGCGGCTGCCATCCGGCTCCCCCAGCGTGAAACGATCGCCGTAGGTGTGCTGGATCACGCCGGGTTCGGGAACATCCGCCGCCGGGTAGACGATGCAGCCGACGGCCCGCGCCGGCGGCAGCAGGGCGGAAACCACCCCCCCCGGATCGACGCTCTCCACCCGCCGCCCCTCATAGGGGCCGGCAAGGCCGTGGAAATACCACCAGGGCACGCCGTTCACTGCCGAGACGATGGCCGTCTCGGGTCCGATCAGCGGCTGCATCTGCTGGCCCGCCCCTGGCAGGGAATGCGCCTTCAGCGTGACGATCACATAATCCTGCGGCCCGGCTTCCTCGGCAGCGGCAACGGCGCGGACCGGAACGACCGTCTCCGTCCCCTCGCTGATCAGCTTCAGTCCCTTGGCCTGCATAGCCGCCAGGTGCGGGCCGCGGGCGATGACGGTCACCTCCGCCTCGCCCTTGGCCGCCAACTTCGCCGCCATCAGCCCGCCGATCGCGCCGGCGCCAAAGACGCAGATTTTCATCTCTCGAATTCTTCCATCAGAATCCTGTCGCCTTCCCAGCGATAAAGCGCGGCGCGGCGAAACCGCGTTCGCGTGAGGAGAAGCTTGGCACGAGTCTTGAGCGCCTCCGGTTCGTCGTCGTACTCGCAGTCATCTCCTCCTCCTGCTCACTATCCGGGTCCTCCGAGACTGCGAGAGCAAAGCGACCATCTGTGTGGTTGGTCGGCAAACGTGACTCCATTCGCTGCACAATATGTCGCTAGCCACGCTCCAATGCCCAACAACAGATGAAGTCTGGTCAGCAGGAGGTGAGATCCGCTTCCGCCTTATGCGGTAATCCCCAGCTTCTCGGCCAGCCCGATGCGCATCAGCTTGCCGGTCGCGCCCTTCGGGATCTCAGTCAGAAAGACCACCTTCCGCGGCACCTTGAAATCGGCCAGCGTCTTCGCCGCGAAGTCGCGTAGCTCGCGCTCGGTGCAGCCCATGCCCTCGCGCAATACGACCGCGGCGCCCACTTCCTCGCCCAGCATCGGGTGCGGGATGGAGAAGGTGAGCGCCTGGGCGACGGCGGGGTGTTCCGACAGCACGCCATCGACCTCAAGCGGCGAAACCTGCTCACCGCCGCGCTTGATCAGCTCCTTCAGCCGGCCAGTCAGCATCAGGTAGCCGTCCTGGTCGAACATTCCCTGGTCGCCGGTGCGGAACCAACCATTCGTGAAGGCTTTCGCATTGGCGTCCGGATTCGCTTCATAGCCCAAGGTCACGTTCGGGCCACGGATCACCACCTCGCCGATCGCACCCTGCGGCAGGAAGGTCCCGTCATCATCCATGATCGCCACCTCCGGCCCCGCCGGCAGGCCGACAATCCCCGGCTTCTGCTGGCCAGGCGGCAGCGGGTTCGAGCACATCTGGTGGCTCGCCTCGGTCATGCCGTAGCTCTCGATCACCGGGGCATCGAAGACCTCCGCCAGGTCCTTCATCGCCTGCGCCGGCAGCGAGGCGGAGGAGGAGCGGATGAAGCGCAGCGGTGCGCGGCCGATAATCTCCTTGTTCCGCTCGGCGCGGGCAAGGATGGTCTGGTGCATGGTGGGCACCGCTGTGTACCAGCTCGGCCGCTCAGCATCGAGCAGGCCGAAGAAGCGCAGTGCGTTGAACCCACCGGTGCAGATCACCGCCCCACCCCCGGCGAGCGAGGCGAGCGTCGCCGCGATCAGCCCGTGGATGTGGAACAGCGGCATGACGTTGAGGCAGGCATCTTCCTCTGACAGCCGTAGCGTGGTCGCAATGTTGTGGGCGGAGGCCGTGACATTGGTATGCGTCAGCGGCACGATCTTTGGCCGCGCCGTGGTGCCGGAAGTATGCAGCACCAGCGCGACCTCCCCGGCCTCTGCCATGCCGGGCTTCGCAGCGGCGCCAGGCGTGCCGCCGGCCAGGGTAAAGCTGCCTGCGGCCTCACCGGGGATCAGTTCAAGCACGGCAATGCCCAGGCGCTGCGCGACCGCGCGGGCCGGCGTCTCCACACCCTGCTGCACGACCAAGGCGCGGGCCTTCAGGTCATTCAAGTAGAACTCGAACTCGTCGTCCTTATAGGCGGGGTTCAGCGGCGCGGTGGTGGCGCCGCACGCAATGGCGACGAAGCTTGCGGCCATCTCTGGTCCGTTGGGCAGCACGATCGCCACCCGGTCACCGCGGCCGATACCGATGCCGTTCAGCGCAGCCACGGTGCGCTCAGCCAGGGCGCGCAGCCCAGCAAAGGAAAGCGACGGACGCTCCTGCGCGCGGATCGCGGGGCGGTCGGCCGGACCAGCGGCAAGCAGGGCCGGGATGGTGGTGGCGGCGGGCATCGGGGCGGCTCCTATGGCGGTGCAGCCCGGCGGATCTCCTGGCCGGGCGCCTCGCGGGAGTGTTTAGGCCAGATCGCCGGCTGGGCAAATCCGCGACCGGGACCGCGGGGTCAGCGGCTCGCCTCACCCGCGATCACTCCCATGGGCAGCCTGGGCGCAGCGGCCGCCGGCGCCGGCCGCGGGCGCAGCATGCGCTGGCGCAGCGGCTTGACGAGGAGGAGCGCGAGCAGCGCGGCGGTGATATCGGCCACCATCGCCGCGACGAAAATACCAGACCAGCTGCCGCTGGCTTCCTGGATATAGGAAGCGAACGGCACCAGCAGGGCGGCCGTGCCCTTGGCCGTGTAGAGCAGGCCGTAATTCGCAGTGGCGAAGCGCCGGCCGAAACTATCCGTGCAGATCGAGGGGAAGAGGCTGTAGATATCTCCCCAGGCGAAGAAGACGAGACCCGAGAGCAGCACGAAAAGCAGCGGGTCAGAGCCATAGGTCATCAGCGCCCAGATGCCGATGCCCTCCAGGCCGAAGGCGATGAACATCGTATTCTCCCGCCCGATATGGTCTGACACCCAGCCGAAGAAGGGCCGGGTCAGCCCGTTCATCACGCGGTCGATCGCCAGGGCAAATTGCAGCGCCGGCAGCGCGAGACCGAGGATCGAGACGGAGGTGCCGGCCACGCCGAAATCCTTGGCGATGGGGCCGAGCTGCGCGACCGCCATCAGCCCGCCAGCGCAGACCATGACGAACATCGCATAGAGCAACCAGAACAGGGGCGTGCGCAGCACCTCCATCGGCGTATAATCGCAGCTGGTTTGCGCGCGCTGCAGCGTCTGCGGCACCGCCGGTGTCTCGCCTTCCAACGGCGCGCGCAGCGCCAACGCGGCAACCATGACGCAAAGCCCCTGCCCCAGCCCGAACCAGAAGAAGGCGGCCTGGTAGCCCTGGGTGGCGATCATGTTGGCGATGGGGATCACGGTCAGCGCCGCACCACCGCCGAAGCCGCCGGCCACCAGCCCGGCCGCGAGGCCGCGCCGATCCGGGAACCACTTCAACGCATTGCCGACCGAGGCCGAATAGACGATGCCCGCGCCGATGCCGCCCACCGCCGCCGCCGCGTAGAGCATGCCAAGGCTCTGCGCCTGGGAGTTCAGCAGCCAGCAGAGGCCGACCAGGAAGCCGCCCAGGCAGACCGTGACGCGCGGCCCGAAGCGATCGATCAGCCAGCCTTCCACCGGAACCAGCCAGGTCTGCATCAGAATGAAGACGGTGAAGGCGACCTGGATGGAGGTCCGGCTCCAGCCTTGGGTCTCGCTCATCGGCGTGACGAACAGGGTCCAGCTGTATTGCAGATTGGCGATCATAACCATGCAGAACACGCCGAGCGCGAGCTGCAGCCAGCGCTTCCCCCCGGCGGGGGCGAGTGGCTCCGAGGTGGTGGATTGGGTCGTGACGTCGCCCATGGCAGGTCTCCTTCGAGGCCCGACGTATGGCGTACCACGTAATAATACTACAAGAACAAAGTCGGGAACTTTAATTAAAAACCGTTTAGGTCGTCTCCCTGCTCACTTTCAATCCAACCTAGCCCGCCAGCGACGCCCGATGCCGCCCCGACAACTCGACGTAATGGCGGGCGGTACGGTCAAAGCCGGCGCGCTGTTCCTCGGTCAGTACGCGCACCAGCTTGGCCGGATTACCCATCCAAAGCTCAAGCGCACCGATCCGCTTGCCAGGCGGCAGCACCGACCCCGCGGCGAGCACACCGCCCACCTCAATCACCGCGCCGTCCAGCACGGTTGCGCCCATGCCGACAAAGGCCCGGTCGGCGAGCTGGCAGGCATGGATGATCGCGGCATGGCCGATGGTGACGTCAGCGCCGATGATCGCCGCAAAATTATCATCGCTCGCGCGGCCGGAGTTGACGTGCACGATCGTGCCGTCCTGGATGTTGCTGCGGGGGCCGACGCGGATGATGTTGGTGTCACCGCGCAGCACGCAGTGATACCAGATGCTGGCCCCCTCCCCGATCTCGACATCGCCGATGATCGCCGCCGTCGGCGCGACGAAGGCGCCGGTTGCCACCACCGGCCACTTGCCTTCGAAGGGATAGAGCGGGCCGCTCATTCCGCCGCGGCCAGCCGGGTCTCGACCTCCACGCCGAGCATGAGGCCGAGATTTTGCACGGCCGCGCCGGAGGCGCCCTTGCCGAGATTGTCGAAGCGGGCGGTCAGCACGACATGGCCGCGCGCCGCGTTGCCATGCACCGAAAGCTCGATCAGGTTGCTGCCGTTCAGCGCCTCAGGCTCCAGCTTGGCCTCGGCCGCCACCACGCGCACATACTCCGCCCCGACATAGCGGGCCCGCAGGCATTCTTCGATCTGCGCCGGCGTTGCTCCATGCAGCAGGTCCAGATGCAGCGGGATGCTGTCAATCATGCCCTGGCGGAAATCGCCGACCGAGGGAACAAAGATCGGCCGCCGCGTAAGGCCGCTGTAGTGCTGCAGCTCCACCACGTGCTTGTGCTCGAGGCCGAGGCCATACAGCTCGAAACCCGGCGCGGTGCGCGCTTCGTATTCCGCGATCATCGCGTTGCCGCCGCCGGAATAGCCGGAGATGGCGTTGACCGAGACGGGGTAGTCCGCCGGCAGCAGGCCGGCATCGATCAGCGGGCGCAGCAGCAGGATGGCGCCGGTCGGGTAGCAGCCGGGGTTCGCCACCCGTGCCGCCGCAGCGATCGCCGCCGGCTGGGCCGGCGTCAGCTCCGGCAGGCCATAGACCCAATCGGGGTTCACCCGATGCGCCGTGCTGGCATCCAGCAGCCGCGGGGCCGCCGCGCCTAGTTGGGCGGCCAGCGCCGTGCTTTCCTTGGCCGCTGCATCGGGCAGGCACAGCACAACGACATCGGCTTCGGCCATCAGCGCCTGGCGCGCGGCCGGGTCCTTGCGACGATCCGCCGCGATCGAGAGTACGGCGATATGCGGCAGGCGCGCCAGCCGCTCACTGATCTGCAGGCCGGTCGTGCCGGCCTCGCCATCGATGAAAATCGTGGGGGTCTTACCCTTGGCCATGTTGCTCTCCTCTATGCCGCATTCACCGCCGAAAGGGGCGCAAAAAGCAAGAGGGGCGGGCCCTTTGCGGACCCGCCCCCCTATGACAATCCCAAGACAGGACCGGCGATATGAGCCGGTCCGCCGGCTCACCGCTTGCTGAACTGGAAGCTGCGTCGCGCCTTCGCCTTACCGTACTTCTTGCGCTCGACCACCCGCGGGTCGCGGGTCAGGAAGCCGGCCTTCTTCAGGATGCTCCGCAGTGCCGGCTCATAGTTCGTCAGCGCGCGGCTGATGCCGTGGCGCACCGCGCCGGCCTGGCCCGAAAGCCCGCCGCCAACCACGGTCGCGTTCACGTCGAACTGCTGGTAGCGGTCGGCCACCAGAAAGGGCTGCGTGATCAGCATCCGCAGCACCGGGCGCGCGAAATAACGCGACGCCGGGCGGTCGTTGATGGTGAACTCACCCTTGCCGGGCTTCACCCAAACGCGGGCGACGGCATCCTTGCGGCGGCCGGTGGCGTAGGCGCGGCCCTGGGCATCGCGCTTCGGCAGGACAGGTGCCGCGGTTTCCCCGGTCGCCGAAGTGACGATCGGGGTGCCCTGCACTACGGACTTCAGGTCGGCCAGCGTGCCGGTCAGTTGCTCGCTCATCTGCTCAAGCCGCCTTCTTCGCACTGATACCGATATTCTTGCGGTTCATCGCCGCCACATCCAACGCCGCCGGCTGTTGGCCCGCATGCGGATGCTCCGGCCCAACATAGACATGCAGGTTCTTCATCTGCGCCCGGCCCAGCGGGCCGCGGGTGATCATCCGCTCCACCGCCTTCTCGACCACCCGCTCGGGGTGCTTGCCGTCCAGCAGGGCACGCACGCTGCGCTCCTTGATCCCGCCGGGATAGCCGGTGTGCCAGTAGAAGATTTTCTGTTCCGTCTTCTGCCCGGTGAGGTGCACCTTGCCGGCATTGACCACGATCACGTGGTCGCCGCAATCGACATGCGGGGTGAACTGGGGCTTGTGCTTGCCGCGGAGGCGATTGGCGATGATGGAGGCTAGACGGCCGAGCACGAGGCCCTCCGCATCAACCACCACCCAGGCCTTCTTCACCTCCGCCGGCTTCAGCGAGCGGGTCTCTCTCTGTAGCTGCGGCATGGTCGAGTAAATTCCAAACTGAGGTTGCGTCTTCTCGCTACTGAGGGCGGGAAAGTCAAGCGCGATCTGCGATTTCCAGGCACGGTACGCAGATACCGGGACCTTTCCGAACCGCCCGCACCGCCCCCGCCCGCCCCTGAACTGGGGCGGGCGGGGCTCAGCCACGCGCAACCGCTTCCGCCAGGGCCTTGCCGACATCCACCGTCCCGGCATTGCCGCCCATGTCGCGGGTGCGCGGGCCGCCTTCGGCCAGATGCTTCTCAATCGCCGCGATGATCGCATCCGCGGCCGCCTTCTCGCCCAGATGCTCCAGCATCATCGCGCCCGACCAGATCTGCCCGATCGGGTTGCAGATCCACTTGCCGGCGATATCCGGCGCCGAGCCGTGCACCGGCTCGAACATCGAGGGGAAGCGCTTCTCCGGATTGATATTGGCCGAAGCCGCGATGCCGATGGACCCGGCCACCGCCGGGCCAAGATCGCTCAGGATATCGCCGAACAGGTTGGAGCCGACAACCACGTCGAACCAATCGGGGTGCTGCACGAAATGCGCGCAGAGGATGTCGATGTGGAACTGGTCCGTCGTCACCTGCGGGTAATGCTTGCCCATCGCCGCGAAGCGTTCGTCCCAATAGGGCATGGTGAAGGTGATGCCGTTGGACTTGGTGGCGCTGGTCACCTTCCGGCGCGGCCGGGTCATCGCCAGCTCAAAGGCGTATTTCAGCACGCGATCGGTGCCGTGCCGGGTCAGGATGGATTGCTGGGAGACGAACTCCCGGTCCGTCCCCTCGAACATCCGCCCGCCGACCGAGCTGTACTCGCCCTCGGTATTCTCGCGCACCACGTAGAAATCGATATCCTTCGGCCCGCGATTGGCCAGCGGCGTCTTGGCGCCGGGCAGCAGCTTGCAGGGGCGCAGGTTCACATACTGGTCGAAGCCCCGGCGGATCGGGATCAGCAGGCCCCAGAGCGAGACATGGTCGGGCACGCCCGGCCAACCAACGGCGCCGAGGAAGATCGAATCGCTATCCTTCAGCTGGTCCAGCCCGTCATCGGGCATCATCTTGCCGGTCTTGGCATAGGTGTCGCAGGACCAGTCATATTCGGTCAGCGCCAGCTCGAAGCCGAAGCGACGGGCGGCGGCGTCCAGCACGCGCAGCCCCTCGGGCGTGGTTTCCTTGCCGATGCCATCGCCGGGGATCACGGCGATGCGGTGCTTCCTGGTGGTGCTCATGCTTGGCGCTCCTCGTTGGAGCGCACCATGGCGCGGCCGGCCGCCGCGCTCAACCAGGTCTGGCGCCCTGCCCGCCCGCTCGCCATCATGCGCCGATGCCGATCACCGCAGCCGCCCTCGCCCCCTATGCCGGCTATGTCCTGCCCGAGGCCGCCCTGCCCGGCTTGCCCAACCGCTATCGCGGCAAGGTCCGGGAGAATTACGACCTGCCCGACGGCCGCCGCGTCATCATCGCGACCGACCGGCTCTCCGCCTTCGACATCATCCTCACCACCATCCCGCTGAAGGGCCAGGTGCTGACGCAGCTCGCGCGCTGGTGGTTCGAACGCACCGCCGATCTCTGCCCGAACCACGTCCTCTCCTATCCCGACCCGAACGTGCTGGTGGCGCAGCGGCTGGACATCCTGCCGGTGGAGATCGTGGTGCGGGACTATCTTGCGGGCTCCACCTCCACCGCCATCCTGACCATGTACAAGGCCGGGCGCCGAGAGATGTACGGCCATCGCCTGCCCGATGGGCTGCGGGCGAACCAGAAGCTGCCGCAGACGCTGATCACGCCGACCAGCAAGGCCTTCGATGCCGGGCATGACGAGGAACTCGCCCCCGCCGGCATCCTGGAACAAGGGCTGCTGACCGGGGCGCAGTGGGAGGAGGTCTCGGCCCGCGCGCTGGCGCTGTTCGCCCGGGGGCGGGAGATCGCGGCGCAGCGCGGCCTGATCCTGGTCGATACCAAATACGAGTTCGGCCTGGATGCCGCGGGGCGGATCGTGCTGGCGGATGAAAT
>Ga0114959_10000615_pt1 | contig 33431 bp, 32 predicted proteins | sample C_130625_EF_Meta_FD_87317 | JGI IMG/M metagenome (GOLD analysis project Ga0114959, IMG submission 87317) | Freshwater microbial communities from Lake Croche, Canada to study carbon cycling - C_130625_EF_MetaG | ecosystem: Environmental > Aquatic > Freshwater > Lake | place: Lake Croche, Canada... | reverse complement strand
CATAAATATGAAGAACATAAACGGTTTTCCTTGGTTTCTTGGCATTTTCGTTTTTAGTGTAATTCAACTAAAGTATTACGTTTCTATTTCAATTTTTTTTTTAATTACTAAATCAAGATGGAGAAAAAAAATAAAAAATTAAATAAGAACAAATCAAACAATGAGAAGTCAAACAAGGACAAATCAAACAAGGACAAATCAAACAAAGACAAGTCAAACAAAGACAAGTCAATAACTCCATATTTTTTTGAAGAAATTAAAAAGAAATCTGGATTATTTGATAAATGTCTTGATGCAACATATATTATTCATTTAGAAGGTAACAAAGAGAGAAAAAGTAATATAATGAACCAAATGAAACTCTATAATATAACTAAAAAGACGTTTATTTTAAACAACAAAGGATTCAAGAAGTGTAAAAAGAACCTAAGAGAACAAAATCCTGTTTGCGATTTGATAGATTGTTATATACAAATATTCAAGAATGCAGAAGAAAAAAACTACAATAATATTCTTATTTTGGAAGACGATTATACTTTTAATGAAAAGATAAAAGATACAGAAGCAATAGACCAAATTAGTGAATTTATAAATGAACAATCATCAAGAAATAACAATTTTATTTATTTGTTAGGAACAGTTCCATATTTACAGTTGCCATCGTTGCTTCATGCCCATTCAAAAGTATTTATAAGTACTGGAACTCATTCATCTATTTATTCAAAACAATTCAGAAAAAAAATTTTAGAAATAAAATATCCACAAGATTCAATAAATGATTGGGATTTGTATACAAATTTTCAATGTCCATACACAAATAGGTATATTTATAAAACCCCTCTTTGTTATCAACTGTTTTACGAAACAGATAATTTCAATAGTTGGAAAAGTTTTTTAAATTTTAAATATATATTAATAACCATATTTAAATTTTTAAATATGGATAAAAATGGGGAACCAGGGTTCACATTTTTTTATAAATTTTCTAGAATGATTTATTTATTTATTATAGTTTTGATATATTCTATAGTTTTTTTACTTGCAAAAACAATAAGTTTATTCATCAATCAATTGAATTTTTTCTTGGGTCTTTTTATCAACAAATTTAGCAATGATTTTGATTAATTGTGAAAAAATAAAAGACGCATTGTAAATATAACATTTATATAACTTATCTGGAAATGCATCTTTCATAATTTGCGAAATTTTGGATATAAATGCATAATACTTGTCAAGATCAGATATGGCCAATGACTTAATATAAACGTGAATATTAAATGTTTCATTCTTTTCCAAAACCTTTTTTATCAAATTATAGAAATATTGAAATACATTATCATAATCAGCTTCTGGTACAAAAGACTTGAAATATCTGTAGTCTAACAATATATTATTACTTCCTTGTATAAAACACAAGTTATTTAAAATATCACGTGGTTCAAGAACGATATTATATTTCTTGATAGCACTTGTTTTTATATTTTTGTGTTTATCTGCAGAAAAATGAGCCAGTGCACTTTTGCATATTTCAGGGGTTTCGGGTTTTTGTTCATTTGTTGACATTACTTGATTAACAGAAGACATTTTTAATATTTATTATTTATAGAATTATAATAATTATTAAACTTAATTATAATTCAATACAAACCTATTTATAAAATTTATGTATAAAATTTATGTATAAACATATAAAATCTAAAGAGATTCATTAGATAACTCTTGCTTAATAAGTTCTTTTAGAGTGTCACCATCAATCGTTAGATTATTATCATCAATAACTTCGCTTGGAACAGCAAAATCTACACTATGAGAGTCTAAAAATCCATTATTGTTTTCTTGTTCATAATATTCCTTATCTGATTCATATTGTTCAATAAGAGATTTCAAGCTTGTACTGGTTTCCATTGCAAATGCTTGCATCTTCAAAATCAAATCTTTCACCTCATAAATACCGAGTTGTTGCTGATTCTGTTTTTCAACTAGCCCCTTAATAACAGGGTGGTCTGCACTAAGAGATGGTCCTGAAGTTGAAGTTTGGACTGTTTGAATATTTTTTTCAAGTGCTTCAATTCTAGAAACAATACTTCTAAATACATCTTCATCAACAATGCGATCATTTTCACCAAGATTAAAATCTGATTCATCTGAAGGAATGCCTTCGTGATTGATTTTGTACATAAACTGTTCAAGACGACCGATTCTTAGTGAAACAAGTCCAATTGCATCGGAAACAGAGATTTTTGGATTTTGTGGAGTTTGAACCTGAGCTTGGGATTGTTGTCCAGGTCTTTGTCCAGGACGACTGTTTTGTTGAGGAGGAGGCATTTCTGCCCCACCAGCACGTCTATTTCTAGCAGCTGCATTTGCTCTATTTGCACTCATTATTAATTCTATTTAACATTAACTTTTTAAGTTAATTACGCGACAACTTTCATAATTATTTGTTCGTGAAATTGATAGTCTTTAATTTCAATATCTTCTAAATTATAATCATTGATATTTTCTCTCAAATTCTTTACAATAATTTTCGGAAATTCATAAGGTTCTCTCTCAATCTGGGCATTAAGTGGTTCAATGTGATCTTCATAAATATGCGCATTCCCTAAATTATAAACAAATTCATATGCAATTAGACCACAATGTTTTGCTAGAATATGCGTGAAAAAACTATAAGATGCTATATTGAAAGGTACACCTAATCCCACGTCTCCACTGCGCTGATAAAGAGAACAAGATAGCTTGTTTCCATCAGACACATTGAATTGACAAACTAAGTGACAAGGCGGAAGTGCCATTTCATCCAATTGGCACGGATTCCAAGCACTCATTATCAAACGCCGACTATTCCTTTTTTCAGGATCTTTCAAACAATCAATAATTTCTTGAAGTTGGTCAACCCCTTGGCCAATATAATCGCATTCACAGTCAATATATGGTGCATTGAAATGTCGCCATTGATGCCCATAAACTGGTCCTAAATCACCCACTTCATTGTCATAAAGACCTCGCGAATCCAAGAATTCACGAGATGCATTTTCGTCCCATATTTTCACGCCATCCCTCTGTAAAATTTTAGCATCCGTTTGTCCGCGAATGAACCACAAGAGTTCTTTTAGACAGGTCTTCCAAGCGACCTTTTTAGTAGTTAGCAAAGGTATAACACCATCTTCAAGAGAGAAATGCATTGCAGATCCAAATATTGATTTCGTAACACCATTGCGTCCAGATTCTAGAACACCTTGGTCCAAGATATCCCTAATCAGTTGCAAATATTGTTGTTCTTCTTTGTTGGGCCCAGGTAATCTCTCTTTAAAAGACTTGATCATTTGGTATAATATGAAAAATATTTTTTATATCTTAATATTTTATAATAATGTCAATTAATTTCCCTCAACCTAATTTTTTTGCAAATGCTAAAGCAAATAAAAAATTTGCAAGAGGTCTTATATCACCACCTCGTATATCACCAGATGATATTGGTTCTGATTTAGAATTTGAATTACAAGAAACCCAACGTCCAAAATATACAGTAACTGGAGAAGAGTTTTACACTAATTTTTTTAAAGACTATGAAAATAGATATATTGATCCTCTATATTTTAATCAACCGAGTCATTTTGCAAACTTAAAGGTTATTATTAAAACAAAAGATGGAACAATAATAGAAGGTTTTTTGAAGGAGCATGGTAATCATTTTGAAGACCCAAAAAAAGGCTCATTAACTGTTATAACAAATAATGGAGAAATAATACAAGTAATAAATGATAATATTTCCGAAATAACATTTGACAAGAATTTTTTTGATAGAAATTTAGAACCTATTTGGCCACTTAGAGAAGAATATAAAACTCAATGGGAACCTTCAAAATTCTCTCGTGGTCCTGGCATGGGAGGTAGAAAAACCCAAAGATACTTCAAGGGTGCAAAGAAACATCATAAGAAGTCCAAGAAGCATAACAAGAAGTCCAAGAAATCCAAGAAGCATAATAAAAAACATAACAAGAAACAAAACAAAAGGACTCAAAAAAGACAATAATTATCAAGACATAATATATGAATACTACGTTATTTTATTCATCTATTATCATAGGCATCATCATTATTGCTATTTCCATTTATTTCTACAATAAAAAATTATTGCCTCTTTATGCAATCACTTATGTTGGAATTGCAACATCTATTATTAATCACGGAATAACTAGCAATGCAGCCAAAAATCTAGATCGCACGATTATGTTAATTTCAGCAGCAGTCTATATTTATTATGGGCTTAAAATACAAAATAAAATGTTGCAATTAGTAACATTAAGTATCGTTGTATTAATGATGTTGTTATATGTTTCAAGTAAATTCATAAAGAAATTCATAGACAGTGATAATGGTAATAATTTGGCAGCAAATATTCACGTAGTTGTACATTGTATATCATTACTACTTTTTGGAATATTAATTATTAACGAATATTTGACTAACAAATAAGAACAATAATAATATTGCCTCAAGATTTTTAATTTCTTTTTATAAATCATATATGGATAGTTTGAGCGAATCATCAAGTTCATCAAAACCAGGATTTTTCAAACATGTTTTCAATTTTGAAGATGAATCAAAATCAGAGATCCTGAATATCATTCAATATTCATTGATTGCAATTATCCCAATTGTTATTTTGAATAAAGCAATGCAGCGTTTTGTCCCAGAAGCAGATGACGAAAAGGGAAGTCTTGAACTTTTAGCAGAAATAATAATCCAAATTATTGTGATGTTTTTGGGTATTTTATTAACCAATCGCATCATTACATTTATTCCTACTTATAGTGGATCTAAGTATCCTGAATTCAGTGTAACCTACATTATTTTAGCCGTATTAGTCATAACATTGAGTCTTCAAACCAAATTAGGAGAGAAGGTAAGCATTTTAGTAGATCGTATAATGGAATTATGGGAAGGCAAGAAGGACAACAAGAAGAAAAAAGGGTCATCATCTGGAAACGTAAAAGTGAGTCAACCAATTTCACAATCACAGTCACAGCCTCCTTCTAACGCATCTGCAATGACACAGTCTCTTTACACAGATAGTACTCCAATTAATCAGCTACCACAAGACCAATCGTCACAACAACAAATGCCAGACTATAATGCAATGTACAGAAATGATGCAAACCCGTTAGTAGGTGCAGCAACCCCTGGTGGGGAAGGATTCCAGAACGGAGGAGGTATGATAATGGCAGCAAATGAGGCCTTAGGTGGTTCTGCCTGGTCTAACTTCTAAAAACCATATTCAAATATAACTCAAATTATAAAATTATCATTCAAAATAAATGATAATTTTTTATAAAACGCCTAACTAAAAATATTTGGCCCAACCTTTACCCTAAATGAAGAGCTTGAATTTACATATGGCGCTGGCTGCGACCGCGGTGACGGCGCTGAGTGCGTTGACGGCGTTGTCCGCGTTGGCGGCGTTGGGTGCGTTGACGGCGTGCTTGACGACTTTGGTGACGAGATCTAGGGGCCATTATATAATAAACAAACAAAATAATATTTTGAAATAGTAAAACCCTGGATCCCAAATTCTTCTAAATTTATTGAAAAAACTATTAAAAAACTATTAATAAAATATATTATGGATGTGCAAAATTTACTAAAGGCCCTTGACAATGAAAATAACAACAAGTTCCTTAAACTAAATAATGCTAAAATAAAATCAATGAAATTTGAAATATTAAAAGAACTTCAACTTCCTAAAGAAGATCTAGTTACTATTATGAATAAGTTGAAGGAATATATATACATAGACGAAATGAACGACCTAAAAGTAGGAGGATTTATCAGGTGGATACCATTGAAAGATCCTGACGAAATATATTTGACAAATGGTGCGATTCTAAGTGAGGTAAACGTCACGGATAAAGGTGTGCTTTTGAATTGCAAGAATTTCGCGAAGAAACACTATCAAATAAAATTAGACGAGTGTTTGGTTTTCCAGAAGTTGAGTGATCAAGAGAAAGTATTGTTATATGCATTGGACACACTGTCTTAGAGCCTAAAACCACTCAATTCATTTTAATGCGTTATTGATTTAATTTCTATGTTTCTTAGTTTTATTGCATCCACAGTCCTTAAATAATCCAGGAATAAACTTACCTATTTTAATTAGACCAATCTCTACAGAAGACAACTTCTTTTTTTTAGTGTGAATATGCTTACCTTTATGGTAATGAGACACACTTTTGAAACCTTTCCCATTACGAATTAATACCTTTCTAACAGTTTTTTTACCATTATCATCGTGTTTTTGGTTAGAACTAAAATGGAATGGTTTGTTTTTTATTCCACGAGAATCATTTTCCGAGTATTTTTTTACATACCAATCATTAGTCATATCAATTTTATATGTGTGTGTTTTACCTTTAACTTTATAAGAATATTTGAACGTATAAGGTTTTTTTGATTTATCAATAGTTAAAGCATTTATTATAATAGGTGTTAAATGACCATTTTCATCATAGTCTGTAATATCTACAAGAACTAATTTGTTATCGTCTTCAAAATAACTTCCATTTATCTTATTTAATTTAATAAAACCGAGGTCTAATAATAATTCGTTGGTTTTATCTATATATTCTTTATCATATGAACTTCTTGATATATTTGATAAAGAAGAATTTGTACTATGAGAAGGAACGCTCATATGTATTATATTAAGATTATTTTGTTAGGGTTATTTTCACTATCTTTATAAATGGGATCAACTATGAATATAGGAAATGCATTAATAGGTGGTGTAGCATCCATTTTACATTGTGGTATTTTATTTTTAACAATATTTATCATTTTGATAACAGATAATTTATTTATTTTGTATTCTCTCGGGATCATTCAACTTATTATACTTTTTATTAATTTTTCTTTCGGTGACTGTCCAGTATCAGTTATTGAAGACCATCATACTGGATCTTGTTTTATAGATGTAGTAAATAATTTAACGCCTGTTAATTATAAGAAAGATCGTAAAATTCTTAGACCAGAAATAACTCTACAATGGATTTTTATGTTGCTTACATTAGTTTTATTCAAAATACTTATTGTTTTTGCAAAAATGATATTTACTAACACCAAATTATCAGAAAATATTCAAATCATTGTTAAGTAATATTCGTATTTATATTTTGAATACAAATATTAAATTATATTATATGCTAAAACAAATTATTGATATTTGTAAATTATTTATTATAATAGGAATTATATTATTATTAGTTTTATTCATTTATAAAACATCAAAACTAGTCATTGGTAATGAAAATAAAGGAACAAATGAAAAACTTAAATATCCTAAACACATTGCATTTATTATGGATGGAAATGGACGTTGGGCCAAAAAACAGAAGCAATCTAGGTTGTATGGACATATGAATGGCAGTAATAATTTAGAAGACATTTTTTATAATTGTTTTTCTAATGGCAGTCAGTATTTGACGTTTTATGTATTTGCTGAGCAAAACTGGAAACGCTCACCAGATGAGATTAAAAACATATTTGATATTGTTTACAAGAAAATGAAACTATATATGGAGGAACAAGTCAAATACAGGATTTTAGTACAAGGAAGGCTAGATAGAGTGCCCAAAAAGCTAAGAAATTTATTAACAAAAATAATGGAGCGCACGAAAAACTGTGAGAAAACCATTATTTTGTGTTTGGATTATTCAGGAAGGGCTGAAATAATAAATGCTTGTAAGAACATTATACAACAAGGTCTTGAACCCACCTTTGAGAATTTCCAAAAATGTTTATATGTTACAGACATACCAGACCCAGATCTCATTATTCGTACAAGTGGAGAACAACGCATTAGTGATTTCTTATTATGGCAATTAAGTTATTCGGAGTTCTATTTTACAGATGTTTACTGGCCGGACTTCGGATTAGAAGAACTGGAAAAGGCTATCAAAGAATATAATAAGAGACAGCGTCGTTTTGGGATTGGTGCTTAAGCAACCCATTATTCTGACGCAACCCATTATTCTGACGCAACCCATTATTCTCCAACAACCCATTATTCTGACGCAACCCATTATTCTCCAACAACCCATTATTCTCCAACAACCCATTTTTTATTAACAACTTTTTGAACACTATCCAGTGCCCCTTGAACCCAACCTTGATCATTGGAAACAACCTCACCAACAACCAAAATATTATGCATTGGATGCTGTGCTTGTTTCATAAATTCACGCCTATTTTTGTATTCATTTGTATTTAATGGTTGGCAATAATGTGTACCAATAGGCCAATAAAAATCTTTTATTGCAATTAAACTGAGTTGTTTACGTTCGTCTTCACTTATACCAAGTGCTACAGATACCAATGAACAAAATATGGTCCGGTTTTTCTGATTATTTTCAAGTAAGTCGTGGGTTTTAAAGAAACTTGCGTTCTGATTATCCGAATAAGCAATCATATAAACCCCTTTTTCATAATTTATAGGTATAATTTTTTGAAGAGGTCCTGGTACAATAATATAACCAGGTACATATTTTTTCATTATACTTGCAGAACGCGCACTAAACTTACCATAAACTCTCACAAAATTATACCCGTGTATTTGTTTATAAATAGGGAACTTAGGTAACAATTCTACAATACTTTTAATGGTGGTAGCAATGATCACTTTATTACATAAATAATTCTTTCCATTTTCAACTTTCAATAAAAAAACACCACAATCAGGTTTTTTGATAGAAACCACCTTGCTAGAAAAAATGATATTTTTACTTCCGATTTTTTGAGCCAATTTCTCTACTAGTTTAGACCAAGGAATTAATAGACAAGTTTCCTTGCCATAATTATCATCAAAACCATAATTAAAAATGACATCATATGCATCTTCTTGCTCGTAATCAGTATAACCTAAACAAGTTGTTAGATGATTATAGTTTTCAAGACCTAAAAGAGGCAATACAAACTCTTTGAATGTAGGATGAATGCCTTTGTCTTTTCTCTCTTTCAACATTTTTTGCAACATGCCAATGACAAGTTTAACATTACAATGAGGTTGAACTGTATCTGCGTAATATTTTTGATCATTGAACTCAGAATAAGGAACATTCAGGTTATGCAATAGTTCAATTAACAAATGATCTTTATTTTTTCGTCCAACTCCGGCACCTTTTACAACAGACGTGCCATAAAAATCAACATTTCCAGTACGGCCTCCAAACCATTTTTTTTTATAGGCTTCAAGTACAACTAATTTAGTTCTAGGTGCAAATTTTAAAATATTATAAGCGCTATATAGTCCTGAAATACCACCACCAACAATAATAATATCATAAATTTCTTCTGATCTTTGCATATTAAATTATGATATTATTTTAATCTATATTTTCGCGTTTTATTAATATTCTTTATACCATTCTTTATACCATTTTTTATACCAATAGAAAGTGTCCCTTTCTTAACCTTTGTCAAAACAATTTTTCTTTGTTTTTTGCAGGTGAACTTTCCACGATTCATTCCTTTGCGATTGATAACAGCACGTGTACAAACGCCAATACTCTTTGGTTCATTTACAACCCCGACCTTTTTGATACAAGAACACAATTTCAAACCAATAATATCTTCTGCCTTCTTCTTCATTATTCTACTACTTTTGGGTATATCTAATTGATAATATTGTAATATTTTTTTATAATCATTATCATTTAAACTATAACTCATTTAGAATGAACTATAAATTATACAAATAAAATAATTATTTAAATTCAAGGTTTTGGAATGCAAAATAATATTTCTTTCTTTAATTTTTAAATATCTGACTATTTTAGATGACGCAAGATAAGAATATATCAAGAATTGTAGTATTTGATATGGATGAGACGCTTGGTTATTTTGTGGAATTTGGTGTGTTTTGGGAATCATTGAATGCGTATATAAAGTCAAAAACTGCCGATGGACAAATGGTTCAAAGATTAGGTCAAATTGAATTCAATCAAATCTTTAATTTGTATCCAGAATTTATACGCCCAAACATTTTATCAATATTGAATTATTTGAAGCATAAAAAAAGTGAAGGTCTTTGTAAAGGTGTAATGATTTATACAAACAACCAAGGGCCTAAAGAATGGGTACAATTTATTAAAGAATATTTTGAACAAAGAACTCGTCTCCATAATTTCAAATTATTTGATCAAATCATATGCGCATTCAAAGTAAATGGAAAACAAGTAGAAATAGGAAGAACAACTCATGATAAAACATACCACGATTTTATAAGATGCACAAAAATTCCACTCAACACAAAAATCTGTTTCCTAGACGATTTATATCATCCTGAAATGAATAATCACAATGTTTACTATATAAAATTAAAACCATATGTATACAACTTAACGTATGATGTTATGATACAACGTTTCATTTCAAGCGATATAGGCAAAATGCTTATACAAGATGGAGCTTATGATTATTTTAGTAACTTTATGAAAAATGCTATGGGAAATTTTGATTTCTTATATGTTACAAAAAATCAACAAGATTATGATATTGATAAAATCATTACAAAAAAAACAATGGTTCATTTACAGAAATTTTTCAGTAAAAAGCATTTACAACCAACCACAAAAAGTAATAGGAATCAAAGGAATAAAAGGAAGAAAACGGCCAAATTAGGATTTTACAGAATCTAAATTTTCTACTGAGTTTATGTCTAAACTGGGGTTGGGATCTGGATTTGGATTTGGGTTAGAATCTATTTCTGACTTTTTATTTTTAAAAACCTTTTTTTTTAAATTATCAAAATAATTAATCATAAAGTGATTGATAGTAGTGGTTGCAAACAAGAAGAGTCCTGCACTAAATCCGATCTTTCTGTCCAAATCAGTAAAAACAATTTTTCGTAAAGGATTAAAACGAATAATCAAAAATAAACTAATATAAATTTGCACATAAGAATCCATATAATTTAAATATTTAGGTGCATTTGTAGAAAATCCAAACAAAATAAGACCATATGTTATATATGAAAAAATAATAAACGCATCAAATAATTTATTTTGTATTTTATAAAGACCTTTCAAAAACATAATAATTTATATATTAATTCATTATTATTTTTTATATCTTAATCAATTATACCTCTAACTCTCTCTTAGTCTAATTCTCTCTAACTCTAACTCTAACCCTGAGTTTTGTATAAATCCAATGTTCGGGCACTTGCATCAGTAGCTTCAACAAAACGCGGCATCCAAAAATAAGGGACAACGTTTGCCATATCTGGGTAATGTGATTCAAAAATTTTCCTATAATATTGTTGTTCTAATGTCTTTGGTTCATTATGTTTTAAACTAATATCCATATCAAAAAGCTCGTAAGTTTCAACACAACAATTCTCACTAATATGTTGTTGAATAATTTCATAAAGTGACCGGGTCTGTTTACTTACTCCATCTGAAAATGCCTCCTTCCTCCTCCAAAGAATTTCTTTTGGTAATAATGGATACCCTTCTTTATTAAGAAAATTCTCTTCCGAAAATGCAGTCCTTAAAAGCCATTTCTCACAATTACTTTGTCCTGGATGATACCTAAATTGTGGCTCAATATTTAGATAAAACTGAACCCAACTACGGTCTAAAAATGGCGTTCTCGGTTCAAGCCCGTGCGACGATATACATTTATCCGACCTCAAGACATCAAATGCGTGAATATCTTTTAACAAACGTCTACATTCGTAGTCAAAGTCTAGCGCACTAGGCGCCTTATGCATATACAAGTAACCTCCACACAACTCATCCGAACCATCTCCATTGAAAATCACCTTTGCATCGCTATTTTGTGAAATGTATTTACCGAGTAAATAGTTTCCAATACTGGCCCGAACAGAAGTCGTATCATAACTTTCAATAACTCTAATAACTTCAGGAATAGAATCTAAGAAGTCTTGTTCAGTCAACAATATTTCAGTATGGTTTGTGCCAAGGTATTCTGCAACAATTTTTGCATATTTTAGATCTTCAGATCCTTCTAGACCAATACTATAAGTCTCTAACTTTTGATCTGATACAGTCTTATGTACTTCATTGACAAGTGCACTAATTAAACTACTATCTAGACCACCGGACAAAAGACACGCAACTGGACGATCTGTTACTAAAACTCGCTTTATAACAGCTTGTTGAAGATAATGTTGAATACCTTTAACAATATCACATTGTCCTCCAAGAAAATGATAAGGATTATTATTAAATCCTACAGAATGATAACACTTCTTATAATTTAAATCCCATTTTGTATTCACTTTGAATTTTTGCGAATAATTTACAAATGTTCCTGGTTCAAAATGTTCAACTGTGAAATTATTTGGAGACTGCTTACAGAAGCCTGAAAGTACTTTTAGTTCTGATGCAAATGCAATCGTATTTACATTATTATTAGTTTTAGTATCTTTTGTTGGTTCCATTATGTATAAGGGTCTCACACCATAAGGATCTCTAGCAACATATAATTCTGCATCTTGATCACATAATTTATTATCACACAAAATAAAAGCAAAAACTCCGTCTAATAATTGTAAAGTATATTCAATACCAAATTTTCTATATAAATGAATAATAACTTCACAATCTGAGTCAGTATTTGGTTTAATGTCAAGCATCTTATAAAGTTCCTTGTAATTGTAAATCTCACCATTGCATATTAGTTTAATATCTCCATCCACAAGTGGTTGATTTGATTCAGGGTTAAGACCATTGATTGCCAACCGATGAAAACCAAATTGCGTTTTGATACTTACGTGTTTTAGTTTAGAATATTCTGGACCACGAGACTGTCCTTTATAAAATTGTTCTTCAACAAAAGAACTTGTGAAATCATTTTCATTGTTTAATAAAGCAAAAATACCACACATTTGATAGACTTATTATTATACTTATAAAAACCTTTATATTGTTTTGATTATTCAAATAAGCAATAACCTTAGAAAATATTATATTGTTTAATATTAATGACAAGTACACCCAAAATAGCTGTTTACTCGGAGCAAGAGTCTGCTTCTCAAATAACAAATGACATTAACAGAAAAATTTATGATAGAAATGTACCGTCACAATTCTTACAACCTTATTTAAGCGTCCGACCAGTAATGACAAAGTATTCATTTATGCCGATTGTTGACCCTAGAGCACCCATTAATGTGGAACTTGATCAACAACCTGTATTTAATGTCCATAATGTTTTCAATCCAGGTAATACTCAATCTCCTTGGTCTGGTTTCGCCAGTAACATCAATAACGAGTCTGTTTTAAGAAATCAAGTATTTGCACTTCAAGAATGCAGTCAATCTGTTTATGTTCCTAGTAGCAACAGTGACTTGTATAAGTACAGTTTTAAGCCAGATAAAAGCGCAAATTGTTATCAACCATTTCCTGGGCTTTTTGCAAAAGAACAATTCAGTGAATTTGATCCGAATGCTGAGGATGTTGCGCACGGTATTTTTATGAATCATACCCGTCAGCAATTGAAAGATGTTGTTTATGATGATTGTGGTTATGCTGTGAAGATTCCAGAAGAAACCAAAGAGAAGGTTAAATCCAATGGTCAAAACCCACAACAACAGGGTCAAAACCCACAACAACAAAACCAAACAATGGCTCAAATAAATAACAAATTGAACAAATAAAGTTAATTTTTGTTTTTTCTGGTTTTCTTAGATTTCTTGTTTCTTTTTGTTTGGTTTTCTTTTTGTTTGGTTTTGTTTTTAGATTTACCACTCGTTAGGGAGTAAAGTTTTACATATTGTATAAGAGTCAATCTCATTTATATAAAAAAATTAATATAGATCAAAATAATGAGATATTATATAATTTAATTATATAATATTGTATTTTATTCATAATATTGTATTTTATTCATAATTTATTATTAAATTGTTAGCAAAAGGATTGAAAGTATATAATGTTGATTTTTTATATACATAAGCACCATTCACATTTGTATAAGTGTATGTAATAACACTATAATATTTCAGATCTTTTTTGTCATCAAATTCTAAAATATCATTTTGAGAACTAATGGCATTTATATTTTCATCACCATATGTGGATAAAAACTTTTGTAATACTAATGCATTTGGAACAGCTCCTATAAAATCCGATCCTAATGCATCTAATCCTTCTCTATACATTAAACTGCTTGATAATGAAGAAAAATATAAAACCTGATATTTATCAACTACATAAGGTTTTGAATTTTCATTTACATCAATTAAATTACTAACTGTAATATCATAATTATTACAGAGCATTGGAAATTCCGCATTATAAATATTTAAATAGTCTTCACGTTGATGGAAAATGTATAAATAAACTATTGCTACTGATTTTTCATTAACTCCTCCGCTCATTGAGTAAAAATTTTCTATTTGATTTTTTGTTATATTACTTGAGTCATCTTCAATCGCATATGCATAAAATTTATTTCCATATAAACTCCCGAATAACGACAACAAAGATTCAGAAGCATTTTGATTTTTTGAATAAAAATAGAATACTTGAGGTGAATTATCTAAAATTGGTTTTAATGCATTTAATAACTTAGAATCTGGTGGTTGCAGTCTATACACAAATTTAGGTATTGCCAATCTATCTGAACTACTTGATAAAGATATACCTAATGCATTAGGATGTGAATCAAACCAAGGTAAAACTCCTTCTAAAATAGAAGATGTGCTAAATCCAATAAATAATCTATAACCTAAACTATAATAATAATTTAAATTTGAAATATTATTTGAAATAATATCTTCTTTAGTTTCTACAACCTTTGATGAATTGTTTATATCTATATTTGTATTAATAATTTCTATAGAAGACCATACACTTGGATATTGATTCCAATAATATTCAAATGTTTTTTTAACATATTTGTCATTATAACCGAATGTTGTTTCTAATAACATTATTGTTTTATCTTGTGGTATTGTTGTTGTTGTTGTTGTTTTATCTTGTGACATTGTTGTTGGTTGTAAATATAAACTTGAATTTGTATTTGAATTTGTATTTGAATTTGTATTTGCATGAGAGTGCCCTTTTTTTGTTATTCCAACTAGTGGATGTCTACTGCCTAATATTGAAAATACTTTCATTATAATATTTTGTAATATTTTTATTTATAATATTATATAATAAATTATAACTCTTAAATTTTAAAGATTAATTATAATATGACCGAAAATAACAAGCTTGTAGATGAATTATCATTGGAATATTTTTTGAATAAAGATGCATATGGTAAATATTTAGAAAAGAATAGCAGTGAGAAGCAGAGAGAATATAGGAAAGATAAGCGTTTTTATAGGAAACGAATAAGCGATCTAACAAAACAACTCTTATCATCTGAAGCCGAAAAAGATAGTCAAGAATCCCATAATCTACAACAACTCAAAACTTATAATAAAGACATACATATGGCATTTGATGTTTATTCAAGAGTCTGTATTGAGTATTTCAAAAATTTAGATAAGACCGATATTGTACAAGAAGATTATATTGGTTTGTTGAATTCAAATAGCGAAGTGAACAATAATCCAGCATTGAATGTGGATGCTATAAATAGTATAGAACAGGCAGATCAACTTTTAATGCGTTCTATTAAAATAACTGAACCAAACTCATTGGAAAAGTTGGTGAAACGAAAAAGCACCCAAACTATTAAAAAAGAAGTCTTACCAGTTGAGAAATCTATTGATTTAAAAGACCCGAAATTGAAGAAAAAGGGTATCAAAGTGAAAGATAAGAAAGAAAAGAATAATCTATCTAATATTTATGACAAGGAAGGCAACAAAGACAAGAAAACAAAATAAAAGATGGAATAAATATAATAAAAAAAATAAGAAAAGTCAACGTTCAAAATTCCATAAAAAAACCAGAAAACAAATTCTTGTTCCATCTATAGATGCAAACATTGAGTTCAAACGCCTTCAAAAAAAAGGTGAAATGATTAAACTTCAGTGTAGCCCTAAAACAAAAGAAAAAACCAAGGACTTTTCTTGTTATGAAGACGAAACATTATATAAATTAAGAGATCTTTGGAATGCCAGGCATCCTGATGTACTAATAACAACAAATGATACAAGGGAGATCTGGATATCCTTGAAACAAAAAATGCAAGGAGTATGTAATAAAGAGTCGTGTTGGTTAAAACAGAAATTTGTGGATGGTAAATTAAACAAAGAACTCAAGGATTCTTTCGCACCAGAATCTCCAAAAGAGTGGAAGAAAAAACCAAATGCTTGGCTTTCTAGTATGGAAATATTAGACGTGATGAAACAATACGAAAAAACATATAAATGTTTTGAATTTATTGGACCTTCCCCCATTGATTTTGATGTTAAAAAAATGTATGGAGAATGTGTTTGGGATGAACTATGTAATTTCAGCGTTGAAGATCAAATTAAAAACGGGAAAACAAAAATCGGAATCATCTTTAATACAGATCCACATAATAAAGGCGGTGAGCATTGGATAAGTATGTTTATTAATATCAAGAAAGGACAAATCTTTTATTTTGATAGTGCTGGAGATGACATAAAACCCGAGGTGCAAACCTTAGTAGACCGCATAGTTGATGAAGGTGCAAAAATGAACCCGCCGCTAAATTTCAAATTTGATAAGAATTATCCAGTAGAACATCAATACGGTAACACAGAATGTGGAATTTATAGCATATATTTTATTGTACATATGTTAGAGGATAAAATTACAGGTGAATATTTGAAAACCCATATATTAAATGATAAATATATGCAACAATTCCGTAAAATATATTTTAATGAAGATTTATAAATTAAAATGCACAAAATACATATTATGAAGAATAAATTATATAAAAAATAAAAGTTATATAATTTATGACAATTAATGAATTTAAAAGCGAAGAAAACATTGGTTTATTATGGGAAATAATTCTTGATGTAAATAGTGGAAAGCAAGAAAGCGTAGACAATATTAAATTAGATTTTTTATTTAAAGTGGGTAAATTTATTGAAATTATGGTAGTACAGAAAAATGATAAAACAGATTGTCTCACTTTAAATAAAATTTTTATAACAAATTATCTGGGATCATTAGAGTATCAAGAGCCAATAAACCAGCAAACAACAAAAACCAATCAAAAACAATCTGAGCCTGAATTAATCACATTTGAAGAAATTCAAAATAGTAAAAGATCTAGTTTTGAAAAAGAACTCAAGCTCAAACAAATTGATTTTGAAAAATCAATGGTGAATCCTATACCAGAAGTACCCAATTTCAAAGTTGGAACTATAGATAAACCTATAAGTGAAATGGAAGAATTAATTGCCCGAACTTTAGCACAACGAAATTATGAAATAGACCAAATACATAATCAAAATCTGAATCCACAAGAAGCTGAAAAATGGTTACATCCTCAAGAAACATCTGTCAAGTCTGAAAAATTGCCAATTAGAGCAGCACAAACTACTACTAAATCTGTTACTCCAATAGAAGAAAATAAATTTTTAGATAAACGCGTTACGTGGGGTGAAAACTTGACATTTGATATTCAAGAGATTCAACACCAAGACCAAAATCAAGAGACTAAAAACGCATCTAATCAATTACCTAATATTTTTTCCAAATTGAAGATGAAACCGAATCAACCAACTATACAACCATCAGAAAATCAAGACAAACAAATTTCACAAGAAAGTGATATTATAAAGAAATTACAAGATGACGTTTTGTTAATAAATCAAAAATTTGATAACATGATGAGAGTTATAGAAAACCTCTCAGAGGGAATAAATAAAAAAATTGAATAAGTTTTAGAGATATAAAAGAATAATATAATATAATACAGTTACACAAATGCAATTCAATTGGTTCGCGCTTTCTTTATTATTTCTTCAGATTTGTTATCAGAGTTGTCAAGGGTTTAACATTAATAGTAATATTCAAAAAATATTCAAGCGTGAGAATGACCAAAATATAAAAATGGTTAAATCTCAAGAAGAAGTATATTATTATTATGAGGACTGGTCTTGTGGAGAAGTGGAGTGGGAATTTGCAGGAGATAAATCTATGAACCCTTACACAGTTGTCGTTCCACAAAAGAGATATTTAATCAAAACAAAAGCCAAACCCAAGGCCAAATCCAAAGCCAAATCCAAGACTGATTCCGAGAAATATACCAAAGAATGTAAAAAACCTCTTGCCATTAAAAACGGGATCGTCAAGGTACTATATCACGATTTTGTCAAAGTAGAAAATTTTGCATATCAAATGCAAAATATAGACTATAGTCATTATCTTAGCGAAGCTTCTTTGTCGGAAGCTGTATCATTGACGATTATTGGATTCGTGAGTTATCTTTATAAAAACGGCGTAAAAAAAGAACTGAATATTCTGAGAAAACAAAAAAAAGATATTACTCATAAAAAATTGACATTGCAAGAAATAGACGAATATTTAAGGTTTCAAAAACTAGTAAAAACATTTATGATTGTGTTTCTCTTCATATTCACGAAAAATGTTAAGAATGCTGAGTAATTATATTTATTGTTACAAACAATAAATCTAATAATTGATTTTATAAATTTTTTATATATATATATTTGACCTTATATTTTTTTGAAAACTTGCTTGTCGCCTTTAATTTCAAGAGTGCCTAATTGTGTAGGTTCAACTCCTGGATCAGCACGAGCACGTTGATAACTATCATAATCATAAATATAGTAAAAGTTTTCTCTCATTTTTCGTGCAATATATGTCTTCTTTTTAATATCTACTTCTATTCCGGTCCATTCAATCAATTGCTTATTCATAACCTGAGTGCTATCCTTCTCCTCCTTTTTAATAGAAGGTACATAAGAAAAGTCTCCTGTTTTCGCATCAGGGAATGCCAAGCAATGCAACTGCTCCTTGGCTCCAGCACGTGAGTAAATCGCACAATCAATAGATGATTCCTTGATTGCAGTCATCAGTTTCTCGGACACTTCTTCTTTGATATTGGAGATTTCATAAAGTGCTTCATCACTTGTAAATGGAATCTCTGCCATTTTAGAACTACCAGGAGCAATTTGATACTTCTTCTTACTCTTATCTTTGAGTTTCAATTCTATTGCACCGTCACTTGCCATTTGTTGAGCAGAAAAGGTCATCAAATACAAGAACACTTCCACTGTTTGGAGTGCCTGAGGAAGAGCTTTGTGACTGCAAATACGACGTGCACGTCCAACAACTTGATCAATACGTGCAGGATTCCAATAAGGCTCCATAATATGCACATAACGTGTATTACGAAGATTGATACCTTCCGATCCAGATGCAGTGATCATAAATACTTTAATGATCTCGCCCATATTATTATTATTGGCAATCTGTTTTAGCTCTTGAGTAACTTTGCTACCTTCTGGCCAATCTCCATTATAAATATTACGAATCATCTCCTTTTCTTCGGCCGATTCAGTACCTGTGTAAAGAGCATAAGTAGGTTTACCGCGATTCTCTGGGCTAATATCTAGTTCCCAATCACCGTTCGCATCTTTCCTGATTTTGAATCTTGTAAATCCATTATAATTTAACACAAGAGTGAAAATACCAATACCTTCCAAGGTTCTGAATTGACTGTAAACCAAATGGTTACCTAAGTGATCAGGGTCTTCAATGTTCTCCAAAATATGCAAATACTTTGGACTGTATTTTTCCAATGCCGATTTACTCAAGTATTTGGCCGAATTTTTCTTGAGGCAGTCAAATGCCGCTTCTATACGAGCTGGGTAGTCTACGTCACCGATCTTATTTAACACTTCATCACCGTCTTCTTCTAAATCTTCTTCTTCTGTCAAATCGCGACTTTCCTTGCTTTTAGGGGGTTTTCCAAAAATTTTTTCAAAAGATTCAACAAGCGCTTTAAAACGCTGTTCACCAAGTTTGCTTTGTTCTTGTTGATAAAGTTCATCTACTGGAAGTTCTGGACCTACTTCAACCGCAGATTCACCAGGGCAAACAAATGGTTCGGATTCTTGTCCATGCTTCAATGGAATAGGACGACCTGGAGGTCTTGGCATCACAAAGTTACAATAAAGACGAGAGAAAATACGATAAGTAGATACAGGTTCTTTATAGACTCCATTTTCATCTACCTTTTTTACTCTCCTCTTGTGCGATTCTTCTTGCTCTCTCTCTGCTTCTCGTGCCAACTCATAAACAACAAACTGATAATCACTCATAGGAACCTTAATTACCTTGAAGTCCGCGAGTTTTTCATATCTAGGTAAAAGCTCTTCTTGCGCCGATTTGAAATAAGAAGTGAGACCCAAAATACGGCGTTTGAATAGATCGCTGTTTTTGATGCCACCTTTTTCAGAATCTACAAATAATGTCAAGAATTCATCCAACTTATCTGGTAGTGCCTTGAACATATGTACTTGCATTTCTCCTAAGATCACTTCAATCCCTGCGTCTCTTAAAATGTGGATCACTTTTCTCTCAAAATCGGCATCGGATTCTTGACCACGTTCATAGAAAACAGTTTTACCTGTTTTTGAATCTTTTCGTTTTTTCTGATCGCTTGTAACTCCATGATAACTACCATCTTCTTTCACCTTGTTTTCAAAACCAAATGGGTTACGGGTTATCATCAACTTTTTGTTGGATGCACTGTATTCAATATAATCGTGGAGTTTTTCACTTTCAAATATGCGCTCTATTTCGGCTTGGTTGATTTTTTGGCTTGTTTTGATATTTAATGGAATCTCCCAGGTCTTGATATAACCTCTCAATATATTGAACATAATTCCGAGCTCGTTTGGATAGTTAATAACAGGTGTACCTGAAAGTAAAACAATCTTGGCGTTATTTGCTCTTAGAAGCATTTCATACATAATCAAAGAGAGAAATATACTGACTCTCTCTTTCCTTCCAGTTCTGTCACTTGGAATTTCTTTTTCTTTTGACAATTTATTCACAATGCGACTTACAAAGTTGTGTGCCTCATCAATGACTACCACTTTATCATCAAAAATATTGGATTCAAAATTATTGGACATTGTTGCAAATTTATCACGACGTAACCCATTATAATTGATGAACTGGTATTTAGCAAAAATCATCTCTTCAAGTTGTTCATTCAAACTTCTCTTTTGTTCACTAGAGAGACCTTCATAATTGGCTTCGGTCTCTTTGGCATTCACAAGCCACGCTCCCTTCTTCTTTTTAATAAATTCCACTGATAAATTGAGTACGCTTGACAAGGTTTCCAATGCTTCAGGGTTTGTAACAATGGAGATCCATTCCCAATATTGATTTTTCCTGTAAAGAGGATCGCCGCCTTTTTTCAACTCTTCTATGTAATTTCGGCGAAGAGATGCCGGTAACATAATTATTACCTTTTTAGCACTCTTCATTCCCTCAGCAATTGCAATAGATGAAAGACTATTATGTGATACAGTGAAGTCCCCCATTACATATCTATGATTTCCGTCCAAGTTAAATCCATAATATTCATCTTCATTTACATATTCTACTTTAATTCCAGTAACTAATGCATCTTTTATTTGCTTCCTAGATTCAGCTCTTTTTCTCGGTATTAAAGTTGGGATTTCTTCAATTCCTGTACCATTGATATGACATCTAAATGCTGTTCCATAATTCTTTATGCCTTTATAAGTCCAAGATGTTTTCTTTTCTGATTTATAACAAGAAAAACCTAAGCTTCGTGCCAAATAAATGACATCATCCATCAACTCTTCATTTTTCTGAGAGAATTCAAAACCATTATTTCTATCCAGATGTCCATCACTATCTATTAAACCTGCGAGCAGTTTGAGACGGTTCTCTCTTGAGTTGCATTTATAAATCATTGGAATATGTTTATTCTTGATTAAATTCAGATTCTTTAATGTGGTTAAAAATGGGTTGCTTCCATACCTTCCATTACCAAAAATATTGTAAGCATATTTATTTCCAAAACGCATACTCAAATTGTATTCTTTCAATTTATTTGAAAAGAATTTTAAAACGCTTGAATCTTGACTAGTTATTTGTGGACCATAAGAAGAACCATCGCCTAACCAATAACCAATTAAATAAGGATCCATTGGCAATTCTTTTTCAGGAAAATCAATAGGCACTCTGTATCCTTTTAAAAAAGCCTTTTTCTTATTAGATATTTTTAAATAATCTTTCACTGAAATTTCATAAATATTATCATTTGTTTCTTTATTCAAAAAAATTTCATTATAAAACTTGTATGCATTTTCTTTTACTTCAGGTTCGTCATTTTTTTCTGGGTGAAAGCTAAATGTCTTTGATTTAAATTCATTATTTTCAATCCATTGAATATTATAATGTGTATTTGCTTTATGATTATTACGACAAATTTTTGGAAATCCAGATGCTTTTAAACACAAAATATGTTCTTGGTTGACAGTATATTTCTCTCCTTTAATAGGAATAATGTCATACATCTTATCGCGACCTCTTGCTAAAGAAATTATCTGTCTTGGAGTTGAATTGTCTCCCATCAAAAAATCGCCGACTTTCAAATTTTCAACTAACTCTATTGAACCATCTGCCAACATAATAGGTGTGCCTTTTTTGTGACACTTACCCGACCCCAGGCCATGGTATAAAAGGAGACCACGATAAGGTGTATACAAGTTCAAGTAGTCACGCACAATTTTTTGATGAGTTAATAAAGAAACATCTTCACTTGAATTGCCGATGGTTTCACAAGTCACTGGATTACTTTCATCCAATATTTGATCACGATAAGGCTCCATCAAAGAATTAATAAAACTGATGAAGACTTCGCGATTATTCATATAGTAACTGCTGACCTTATAATTCACTTGTGGACTCTTTGCAGGTAATCGTTCTATAACAGATTGTCCATCAATATCCACCCATTCTTCAGGACTCAATTCAGCCACTCCTTTCTTGGGTTTTGGAGTGATACGTTTTTTCTTACTTGGCTCTTCGGCTTCGGCTTCGGCTTCTTCAAGTTGGGGTTGGTCCAAGTCAACTGCCTCAATAGCTGGCGCTTCTTCACCTTCCAATTCTTCCACCAATTTAAGGATTGGTTTGGATTTAAGTTTTTTAGATTTTGGTTTTATTATAATTGTCTCTTCGGCTTCGGCAACAGCAATAGGACCTTTTGTTGCCTCTCTTACCTTGGTCAATTTATTTTGTAAAAGGCGCTGATTCAATTCAGCAATGTCAAAATCCGCGTTTTTCTCACGTGAATCAGCGATTTCCACATTTTGGATGGCAACTTCTTCTTTCGTTTTTTCTGCAACAGGCACATTTATTACCCTTACCTCCTTTATCATTTGTTCCGAAATATCTGGTTTAGGACGCATCTTTGATAATAAAGATTCTAAAGGTTTGTTACTCATTCCTTATAGTATTTCAATATATTTATTTGTAGTATTTGTCTTCAAATAAATATTACTCTGATTAATTCACTTGTTTCCAATTTTGATATTCTTTAAATACCAATATTACCCAATGCTTCATTACAAGCCATCTGTTCAGCCTTTCGCTTGATTTTATGTTGACCTTGTCCCAAAAACAAAAATATTTTACCACCATTTGCATTAATATGTTCATTGACTGCTGCAAAATTTTTCAACTGCTGAATATGAATAGCATCACTATAATGCACATTATAAATTGGCTGTCCAACACACAAATAAACTCCCATTTTATATCCATTTTCAACATCATGTTCCATCTCTAAATAATGTGGAGTTACTTTGAACTCCTTCTGAATTTTTACTTGTAGTATGTTCTTATAGTTGTCATCATTTTGAATAAGTGCAATCCAGTCAATGTGTTTCTCAAAGATCGCCTCCACAAATTTCTGCGCCATTTGGAATCCTGGACCAGTCACAAAGACATTTGTAAACCACTCTTCCTCGTCTTTCACTTTGACCTTATTGAAATCAAGGAAAAGCGCTCCTAAAAATGACTCAAAAAGACAACCCAACTTCTTCAAATTGTTACGTATTTTTTTCTCCTCTGCGTGTTTTGATAAGATCAACCATTTATTAAGACGCATTTCAAGCGCGATTTTGCCGATAGCCTCGTTTTTAACAATCGCAATCTTCTTTTCTGTCATAAAACCCTCATTTTCTTTAGGAAATCTGCGGTACAAATAATATTTAGTAACTAGTTCTAATACACCATCCCCTAAAAACTCTAGCCGTTCATTAGATTTAGTTTTTAGTGGTAAACAATCCTCGGGTCTATCAACAATAGTAATATTTTGCATCGCATTTTCTGAAAAGGGGCGTTTAATATAAGAACGGTGAACAAATGCACGTTTATACAAGTCCAAGTTATTTACAATCCCAGGGACGCCGTATTTAGTGAGAATAGATTGAACATCATTCAATGTAATCTCCACATTTAAGGAATTATATGGATTGAAAACTAATCCATCTTCTGATCGTAAAATATCATCGTCGTGTAATAATTCCTTGTCTGGTTGCTCCATTTTATTTATATTGTCAATATGTTTTTATATCTTTTAATTATTATCTATATTCTCTCCTACTCTTTTATTGTCTTTTAAAAGAAAATAATATTAAGGGTATATATAAATGACAGGAATGAACTATATGTCTGGAGCCAAAGCGGCTAGAAATGCTGATTCTCTTGCTAATCGTGGATGCTTATCTGGAGGTTCTTGCGGTGGTGTTAAGAAGGCTGGCATTGTCACCTTCGGTACCACTTGGAGCCGTGGAAATATGGGTAACTATTTAGTTAGAGCCCCTCAGTCTACCCCTCCTTTAGCAGCATTCTTACTTCTAACAACTCGCAGTCCTACACAAGGTACAAGATACCAGGTTTACAGACGTGGAGGTCTTATGTAAAAGGTTACAAACCAAAAACCAAAGTCAAAAACCAAAAAACCAAAAAAACAAATGTAAAAAGGCAACAAAAATAAATATATAACTATAAAATAATTTAATAACTTCTTTGTTATTAAATTATTATGATTATTAAGATAGACAATAGGGAACAAGAGCTTATCAAGTTATGCAAACATTATATTGAAATTATTCCGAATTATAAAGATCTTGAGTTAATAGTGGAAGCATTACCTCTAGGAGATGTTATTATTGGAAATAATAAAACCAAAGAAAACGGTACACAAATTTTTGAAGAAAAAGTTATTGTTGAGAGAAAAAGCCTTACAGATTTGGCATCGAGTATTAAGGATGGTCGTTACGAAGAACAATCATATCGGTTGAATGGTTCCCCTGTTCATAATCATAATATCATTTATTTGATTGAAGGCGACATTCATAAGATGAACCAATACCAATCTAATTTATTCAAGAACAAAATAGATAAATCAACTCTTTATTCCAGCATTGTTTCTCTCAACTATTTCAAAGGGTTTTCGGTTTTAAGGTCTTTCAATCTGGATGAAACCAGTATTATGATCTGTAATATGGCATACAAAATTCAGAAGTCTGAAAAAGATAACAAGGTAGGTTATTATGTTAATAAGAAAACAGAAAATCCTAATACTAGTACTAGTGTTGAAGGCGAAGACGAAGGCGAAGAAGGAGAAGAAAAAGAACTTGGACTAAAAGATTATTGCACTGTAGTGAAAAAAGTAAAAAAAGACAATATTACTCCTGAAAATATTGGCGAGATTATGCTTTGTCAAATCCCAGGAATTAGTTCCACTAGTGCGCTAGTAATAATGAAAAAATTCGGTACAATTGACAACCTGATTATCCAGTTGAAGTTGGATCCAGGAATTTTGAAAGATTTATCTTATACAAATGAGAAGGGTCAAACACGCAAAATTAGCAAAACAATATTAGAAAATATTATGAAATTTTTGTATCATAAATAATATATAGTAAATGGCTCATAACATAAATGAAGATATATTAAAATTTATTGGGATTTGTGTGATTACAGGAGTTTTAGTGTTTTATGGAGCCAAGTTATTTAAACTCCAAGCGAAAGTATTAGAAGGTGCTGCGAATATGGGGGATGAATCAACTTCTACAGAAGGTGGTGCTTCTACTAATGGCGAAGCCGCAAAAGCAGCAGAATTCAATAAACTTTTGAAGGCGCGAATTGCTGGTTTACAAGACAAGTTATTAATATCTAAATACAGAACAGAATATGAGAATATTTTATTGAGTTTAGACGATTTTATGAAATTAAATATGTTGCAAACAGCATTACAAATCAAACCAAATCAAGAGTCTGAACCTGGTAAGCCTAACCCAAATATGGCTCTGTTTGCATCAATGAAGGCAATGAGCGATGCTAGAGGCACTTTAAATGGAATAATGACTTACTTGGACAGCCAATAAGAGTAATACTTTGTTAAAAATATGAGGTTGTATTATCATCTCATATTTTTCTTAAGTCGATACGCTTTAACAGTTGCTAATTCTTTAACAGTTGCTAACGCTTTAACAGTTGCTAATGCTTTAACAGTTGCTAACGCTTTAAGCAACAGCAATATTAACTTCATTCCCCGCATAGTACCCGCTATCTACTAGCGATTGTGTATATTTTTGTCCACCCCAATTATCGTCCATTGGATTGGGACTATAAAGCATATTTTCCTCAGTTTCATTTGGCATTGTATCAAGAGGGGTTGTAGATCCTTGATAATAATCTGTAGTATCATAAGCGGGAACAGAGTTTGTGTTCCAAGGGTGATCATTGCGTGTGGCATCTACGAGTAGTGTTGGATTTGGTGCAGTGGGAGCAGTAGTAAAGGTTGGTGGAAGACCACCTTGTGGTTCACTAACACTTGGACGGATCTTGTATACTTCTTCGCCTTGTGCATCAATAGTGTTCTGTAAATATAATACAGGACAACGAATCCCCTTGGCACGTTGCCATTCAATAAATTCAGTATAATCTTCTAAATTATCAAATTCAATTGGGTTCACACCAGGGACCATAGCAACATCAGAATTATATAAATAAAACTTGGCGTTCTTTTGTAAAAGAATATTGGGGCATCTAGGCCTTCCACTATTATTATTCGTAAGACCTTCTATTGCTTTAGCTGAAGTATTTGTCATACAAAAATAGAGCCCTGATAAAAATGTCACTAAAATTAATATAAGTAATAATGTCATATATATTAGACTAATATAAAATTCACGTTAAATTATGACTTTGTTTTATTTTCTGTATTTATTTTATAATGACCAAATCTAGTTCCAATAAATCACATAGTTCATCATCTGAAGGATCCCATTTTGTGATTATTGGTGAAGTAAATAAAGCTAATATGGAACAACTTGATAACCCTAAAATAACCATTGAAAATATTGAAGGTCTTCTTGAAAATCTTCGCTCTGGACAAAAGGTGTTTTTGTTTACCTTTATGACAGGTTGTGGACATTGTGATGATGCCAAGCCAGAATGGAACAAGTTGTCTTCTATTAAAAAAGATGGTGTAACAGTTGCAATGTTAAACCAGGAACTTTTGGATGAAAGTGGACTTATAAATATACTTCAATTAGATCATATTGATGAAAAAGATGAGGAAAAACGCAAAGAAAAAGAAAAACAAAAAGAAGAAGTGCTTAAAATGCGCAAAGAATTGCTTGAACTAACTGGACCCGCCCCAACAGGGTTCCCTAATTTTAAAGTGATTTCTGGAAATGGGAAGAAGGTGGAAGAATATGAAGGAAACAGAAATGTGGAATCTTTCAAAAAATGGATTGATGAAAAGAGCGGAAGAGAAAAAGTTGAAAGCGTGAAGTACAAACAAGTAGGAAGGCTAATGGGTGGCTCTGGCCTAAGGGGTGGCGGAAGACTAATGGGTGGCGGAAGACTAAGGGGTGGCCGCCGCACTAGAAAAAGTGGAAAAAGTAGAAAAGGTGGCAAGTGGTCCAAAAAATACAAGAAGAGTATTAATTGCAAGAGACCCAAAGGTTTCTCTCAAAAACAATATTGTAAATATGGAAGAAAATGAGAGAAAAAAGGGGATTACCATATATAATGGTTTTACAGTTAATCCAACCCCTTAATACCTAGCTATCTAGCTACCTAGTTACCTAGTTACCTAGCTATCTAGCTACCTAACTAATAGAAGCGAAAGAACGTGTCACCTGTAATATCTTTCAATGCAGCGTTTATGGTGACCCTTTCAAAGATTGCATCGCTTTCACACAAGTAAAACTTGTATAGTCCCCAACGGTCTTCATCAATCGAAATGCCAAGTCCGCCATCGATATCTTGGGTATTAATACCTTTTAATGTATCAAACCCAAATTCGTACCATCCACCAGGCTGCGAGTAGTCGGCATTGCAAACCGCCTTGTACTTGAGTGAAAGTGGCTCGTGTGTGTCTTCATCTTTAACTTGGTGAATGTAATAAGTTTGTCCGACCTGTAAATCCTTGAGTTCAATTGATATCATTGCGTTTATAACTGTTATTGCTTGTTGAAAGTGTACAGGTTGTGGAAAATGAAAAAGTATTTCAATTTATTTTCATCTTTAATAATGAGTAAGTCAAAATTTTAAATTACTAAAATTTTAATAAAATCAATGAAGGAATCTTTTAGATAGGTATAAGGTTATTAGTTTCAAATATATTCTAACAAATATTATATATTAATAATATATGTTAAAAGAAGCCCCACCAGAACCTAAAAAAATATCAGAAAAATTAGAAAAACCACAACCAAAATTTAGACGAATAATAAGGTCAGATGCACCGTCTTATAGTTTTTTCAAATGTAATGATAACTATATTGCACAAGTCGGAAGCACTTCAGATCATGGTATATTACACGACATTGATAAACGCGTTACTTTATTACATAATAAATATACAAAAAGTGGTGACACATATTTTACCGGAAAAGAACAAGCATGCGTTGGATGGGCTATAAGAGCATTAGGAGTTATTGATGATGAATCTTTGGATGCAACAATATGTCAACGTAGGCTAGAGAAAAAAGGATTAGGCAACATTACAATGATTGTAAAATTAGATCCTTATTTTGATGGGAAACTTGAAAAAAAAACAATTCGGGAAGATATTGAAACTCTATTGGAGAAAATGGATCCAGGCCACGCTACTATTATTTTTGCAAAGTATAATGCTGATGCCATAAAAAAACTAAAAGATGTAGGAATTACTGCTGATTCTCACGCATTATTATTAATAAAAACAGAAATGATTGAAGATCCTGATGATCCAGATGATCCAGAAGACCCTGGTGCGTATATAATATATGATCCATCTCAGTTCAACCCGAAATCAAGAATAATGTATAATGGGTATGATACTTCTATTTCAGTTAGTGAATATTTAACAAGTAAAACTCCGTTTGAAAAAATCGCTATTTGTATTGGAAGAACTACTGCAGGAAAAAAATCTATGTGGCCAAAAGATAAGTTATCGCCTATTGCATTTGGGAAAAAATCTAAAAAATCTAAAAAGGTTGGGAAAAAATCTAAAAAGACGAAAAAATCAAAAAAATCAAATTTTAAAAGAAGATGAGAAAAATATATAAGATTATTTATTATATATTTTTATGACAAATGTTTATATTAATTTAATAATTTATAAAACGCAATTTCAATTATAGAAATTTGTAAACATTGAAAAAATTGAATTAGAAATAACTCAATATTATAACCAGTACATCAAACCAAATGGAATCAGCTTTTAGAATCTTTGACTTTAACGTATATAATCAGAAAGACCAAGAGGCCAGTTCCGATGAGGAAGGTTTCGGGAAAGAAAGGAAGGACGATGCCAAGTTTGTCATTCAAATGTTCGGTATCAATGAGAAGGGCGAAAGTTGCTCCATCTTGGCAGAAAATTTCAAGCCATTCTTCTATGTAAAAGTAGACGAATCTTGGGTTCAAGGAACAAAATCTGCCTTCTTATCTTTCCTCAAGAAAAAAGTCGGCAAATATTATGAGGCATCCATCTGCGAATGCAAACTCATCAAGAAGAAGAAACTCTACGGATTTGACGGTGGCAAAGAGCACAAATTCGTGTTCCTCAGTTTTGAAAACAATCAGGTCTTCAACAAAGCCAAGAATCTGTGGTATGGCAAGGACAGGAAGCTCCTTGAAAATGGTCTCAATTTCGGAGATACTCAGACTTATTTGTATGAGGCGAATATTCCACCACTCCTCCGATTCTTTCATATTAAAAACATTAGCCCTTCTGGCTGGATCGCTTTGCCAAAGAAGAAGACCATAGAATTCAAAATGGACAAGAAAACCAGTTGCACTTATGAGTTTGCAATTGATTACAAAAGCATAATGGCTCTCAATGAAATGGAAAAAAGGGTCCCCTACAAGATCTGTAGTTTTGATATTGAGGCAAGTAGTAGTCACGGCGATTTCCCCATTCCAGTCAAGTCCTATAAAAAACTGGCGACCAATATTGTAGAACACTTTGAAAAATTTGCGGATAATCTTACGCCCGACCTATGTAGGGAAAAGCTGCGCGAGATTTTGATGTGCGCATTCGGCTTCAAGAAGACCTTGGATTTTGTAGATTTGGTGTATCCGAAGAAGGCGCCATCTGGTGAAAAAGAAGTGAAAGATAAGACCGAGCTTTGGCTTACAACTCTTGTGCGAAGTATGAAAAAAGAGGGTGACGATCTGGATGGTCAAATGAACATTGAAGATATGTTTGAAGCGATGAACTTGGAACAAGACGCTGATCCTTTAGAAGGAGCAGAAGGCACTCCCTATTATGGATACAAACCAAAGAAGAAGTCCAAACAGCAAATTGAAGGCACAGTAGTGGATATCTTGTGTGACAAAAAATATGACCGCGACACGAAGCTCAATGAGATCAACATATCTTTGTGTAAAATCTTCCCTAGACTAGAAGGTGATAAAGTGACATTCATCGGTTCCACTTTCCTGAAATACGGTGACAAAGATCCTTATTTGAACCATTGTATTGCCCTCAATACTTGTTCACCTCTATCATCTACTGAAAACTCACAACTTGAGTCATATACAACCGAAGAAAGAGTATTGACTGCTTGGACAAACTTGATTCAACGTGAGAATCCCGATATTATTATCGGTTACAACATATTTGGTTTTGATTACGAGTTTATGTTCCGTCGTGCAGAGGAAAACAATTGTGTCAAGGAATTCTTGAAGTTGTCTAGAAACAAGGGCGAGATTTGCGCGAATATGGACCGTGATACACAGCGTTACAAGTTGGAAGAAACCAGCATCCAGATTGCAAGTGGTCAACACGATCTCAAATACATCAAGATGAATGGTCGCATCCAAGTGGATTTGTACAACTTCTTCCGTCGTGAAGAGAATCTCACCTCCTATAAGCTGGATTATGTTGCAGGTCATTTTATTGGCGACTATGTGAAGGCGCTTGATTATGATGCCAGTTTGGGGCAGTCTACAATCAAGACCGGAAATATGACAGGGCTCTTAGAAGGCAGCTACATACATCTAGAAGAAATCGGTCATAGCACAGATTATTATGAAGATGGCGCGAAATTCCAAGTAGTGAGCGTTGACAAAATTGGAGGCAAATTTGTTGTGAATGCCAATTTGAAGCCAGACTTTTCCAAGAAAGTGCGTTGGTGTTTGGCGAAGGATGATGTCACTCCGAAACAAATATTTGAATATACAAAAGGATCTGCAGATGATCGCGCAGTCGTTGCAAAATACTGTATTCAGGATTGTAACCTCGTGCATTATTTGATGAACAAGGTGGACGTCTTGACTGGTTTCATAGAAATGGCGTCCATTTGTTCCGTTCCGATCAGTTTCCTTGTATTAAGAGGCCAAGGCATCAAGCTCACCAGTTATGTAGCGAAGAAATGCAGGGAAAAGGGGACATTGATGCCAGTATTAGAGAAGCTGGATTCGGATGATGGTTATGAAGGTGCCATTGTTTTAGATCCGAAGTGCGACTTGTATCTTGATAATCCAGTGGCGTGTGTGGATTATGCGTCGCTTTACCCGAGTTCAATGATGTCGGAGAATTTGTCGCACGATAGTAAGGTGTGGACGAAGGAGTACAATTTGAACAATGAGCTGTTGACTATTACTGGCGAAACCGACGAAACAGGCGAAGTATTCATCTACGATAATTTGCCTGGTTATGAATATGTAGATATTTGCTATGACACCTTCAAATATGTGAGAAAATCTGCCACATCGGCTGCTGAAAAGATCAAAAGTGGGTACAAGATCTGCCGCTTTGCACAATTCCCTGAAGGCAGCAGAGCAATTATGCCGTCTATTTTGGAGGAGCTCTTGTTGGCTCGTAAGACCACCAGGAAATTGATACCCCAACAAACCGACGAGTTTATGAAGAATGTGCTTGATAAGCGTCAGCTCGGATACAAGGTAACTGCGAATTCGCTATATGGTCAGTGTGGTGCAAGGACGAGCACATTTTATGAGAAAGATATTGCTGCATCTACGACGGCAACTGGTCGCAAATTGTTGACTTATGCAAAGCGTATTATAGAAGAGACTTATGGAGATGCTGTGTGCGAGACGTCCAAATATGGACCAGTGTTGACGAAAGCCGAGTACATATATGGTGATAGTGTTGCGAAATGGACAAAAATACCAGTTCTTATTAATAAAACAAAAGCCATTATTGTTGAGATTGAAGAATTGTCTGATTATTATGGAAAATACAATAATAAATGGCAACAATGGATAAAATGTATAGAACCAGGAAAACAAGAGAAAGAATATTGTGAACTAGAAGATGTTAAGGTTTGGACAGAATCTGGATGGACGCAGATACATAGAGTAATTCGGCACAAGTTGGCATCTCATAAGAAAATGATACGAATCCAAACAACATCAGGAAGTCAAGTAGACGTTACAGACGATCATTCACTTTTATCACCAGAAGGAAAAGAAATATCACCAAAAGATTGTAAGATAGGAACACAATTATTGTCTTGTAAAATTGGATCAACACCTACTTATGAAGTAATAAGCGAGATGACCGAAATACCATATGACGACTATGTTTACGACTTGACAACTGATAATCATCATTTCGCAGCTGGAATTGGGAATCTCATTGTTCATAACACGGATTCAGTATTCTTCACCTTCAATTTGCAAACAGTAGAAGGCGAACCAATCAAAGGCAAGAAGGCACTTGAAATCACCATTGAACTCGCGAAAGAAGCAGGGCATTTAGCATCTCAGTTCTTGAAAAATCCTCACGATTTGGAATATGAGAAGACATTTATGCCCTTCTGTCTCCTATCTAAAAAACGCTATGTTGGAATGCTTTATGAAGATGATCCGGATAAATGTAAGCGCAAAGAAATGGGAATCGTATTGAAGCGACGAGATAATGCACCCATTGTCAAGGATGTTTATGGAGGCATCATTGATATCTTGATGAAGGAGCAGGAT
>Ga0114959_10000614_pt1 | contig 33438 bp, 37 predicted proteins | sample C_130625_EF_Meta_FD_87317 | JGI IMG/M metagenome (GOLD analysis project Ga0114959, IMG submission 87317) | Freshwater microbial communities from Lake Croche, Canada to study carbon cycling - C_130625_EF_MetaG | ecosystem: Environmental > Aquatic > Freshwater > Lake | place: Lake Croche, Canada... | reverse complement strand
GCCAAGAGGGCATCGGCAAGCAAAAGACTGAGCGCAAGAACTACTGCCCCCATGGCCGGCAAGGTATCGAGACCGGAGAATGGGGGAGCTGCAGCGGCAAAAGCTGCGAGGAGCACAAAGCTCAGCCCGTAGAGGCGAGCGGTCGATCGTCGTGTGATGAACGACGCCAGCCGAGGGGTAGAGATCCGCTCGAACCACTGAATTCGACGCACCATGAAGGGAAGGGCGCTGGTGAGCATGCGGTCGCCAAGTGGCCGGGTCCGCCACCGGGCGGGGAGCCACATGGTCTGGCGCCCAAGAAGCATCTCCACTCCGAGAATCACCGAGATGAACTCGAAAAGATGGCTGATCCCCCCGGTCGGGAGGGGGAGAGCAGGAAGGAACATCAGTACCAGCACCGCCACAGCAAAACTTCTCGGGCCGAACACCTCCTCGAGATGCGCCAGGGTTTTGGTCCCCGGTGCAGCGAGCCAAGCGGAAAGCTCTTGGGAGAAGGGAACTGGTATTCCTTCGGGATCAGCGCTCAAGTCACCCCTCGGCGTTTTGCGCGAAATGTTCTGGGCGGACCTCAATAAAGACTCCTTCGGCTTCAGCACAGAGGGTGTCACCATCGAAGGCGGTTGCTTTGGTCCACGCTTTTCGACCCTCGGCTCGGTCAAACCATGCCTCAAAACGAATTGGGCGATTTAACGGGGTGGGTGAGCGATATTTCACGGTCATAGTTCCGGTCATCGCTGGATGCCCAGAGGTGACGGCAGCTATACCGAGAAGCGCGTCAAAGGCAGCGGCGATCATCCCGCCGTGGACCGAACCTGGAGGTCCCTCGTAGGTGAAGGGGAACACTGCTTCGCCGGTGACTCGTCCATCGGCTTCTCGAAAGGCAGCAAGAGGGGTGGCGATCGGACTTGAGGGACCAAAGATGATTTCTGATTCTTGGGCCGGCATGGGGCCGCCGGCCTCTTGGAGGGTCTCGGGAGCCTGATGGACGTATCGACTCAACGGTTCATGACCCGCAAGTCCCGCCAAGAGCTCATCGACCTGAACAGAGACAGCGTTGAGTTCTCCCTCGGAGAGATCTGACATAGCAACAAGCTGAACTAACTGACGGAGGCCCTCTGCGGCATGGCGGCGGGCGAGGACCAGAGGGCCTGGATCGAGATCAATCAAGAGCCGGGTTCGCTCAGCCATGGGGTCCTCGTTCGCGATTGGGGTGTCCATGCATCGTAGTGACGAAAGACAGAGCAACTTCTTCATCTGAGACAAACACTCGAACCCTAACAGCGATGAGCGAACCCTTCGTGCGGGGATCAAGTTCCCTTAGCGGGGACGACCATCCAATCAGCGGAACCTGCCCACGAGGTGAGGCGTGTGGAATTAAAAAGCTCAGTCTGTCGCTGCAGGAGTCCGTCAAAGTACGTCGCGCTTTGTAAGGCAACCGATGCCAGCTCGCAGTGGATAGTGAATCCGTTCGCGGTTTTGTTCGATGTCGAACAAAAGACTTCTCGAGCAGAGGGCGTCACGGTAGCTGTGTAATCCGCGTCACTGAGTGGCGAGGCGAACAGAATGAATCCATCGCCCGCTAAATTAGTAGTAGCGGTACCGGCCTTGTAATCCATGCCACTACCAGCGGGGCCGGGTACACCAGCGGGACCCACTTGATTCCACGAGATCACTTTGCTTCCGCTCCCAGTACAGGTTGGGGAGGAAGTACCAACGTTAGAAATATTTCCAGCCTTCACACATGCGTAATAGATCTTGGGTCCATTCGAGGCCGTGGCCGAGGCAGCATTCCCAATGATGACGCCACCCGCCAGGAGCATGACGGCGAAGAAGGTCGTGAGTGCCGCTTGGCTGAAGGTCAGAGTGCGAGTTGATGACATTCGTGCTTCTCCCGTTCGAGGTAGGCCTTTAGGCAAATCGGTTCGCCTGGTGTCGATGCTACGAGACCAACTTCTTGTATTGAATGGGGAAGGAGACGATCGAGGGGATTCACACCACCTTCGGGCTGGTCCTGGCTAAGGCCGCGGACGATCGATTACCGGAGCTACGACGAGCCTTCAGGGGCCCAAAACCCCTAAAAACTCGGTCATTGAGGAGGATTTTGTCATTCTGGGCAAAAGCATTGCGGGCAGAGATACCCACTGTTACTCTCGCAACGTCATCAATTAAAGGGGAGAAGAGTCAATGGAAACAGTTGGCAATTTCTTGGTGCTCAACAACGGACAATTCAATGCCGTGTACAACGCACTTTCGTTTGTGTTTGCAGCGATGCTCGCATCGTTCGTGTTCTTTTTGCTGATTCGTCCAAGGATCAGCCAGAAGAATCAAGCAGCGCTCATCTTGACCACCCTGGTGGTCCTGATCGCCGGGTACCACTACCTGCGAATCTTTAACTCGTGGAACGAATCGTTCCACTACGTCGCTGCGCGAGGCGAGTACATCCAGTCGGGTCCTCCGTTCAACGAGGCCTACCGCTACGTCGACTGGCTGCTCACTGTTCCGCTGCTCCTCGCAGAACTCATCTTGGTGCTTCGACTGAAGTGGGAAGAGTCTCGTAGCTTGATCATTCGTCTGGGAGTGGGATCCATCTTCATGATCGGTCTTGGATACCCTGGAGAATTGGCAGCAACGCACTCAACGGCACGACTCGTCTGGGGCGGTCTGTCCACGCTGTTCTTCCTCTACATCCTCTACGTACTCTTCGTTGAGTTGACTCGCACACTTGGGAACCAACCACCCCGAGTGAAGAGTTTGGTTTCAGGAATGCGTTGGATCTTGCTTGTGACCTGGCTTGTTTACCCGGTCGCCTACATCTTGCCGAGGTTCATCTCGAACGAAGCAACGGCCCTTGTCGTTCGACAGGTTGGTTACTCATTGGCGGATGTGTTGGCCAAGCCCCTGTTCGGCTTGCTGGCCGTCGTGATCATGATTCTCAAGACACGGGAAGAAGAAGGAGCGAAGGCGCTCTAATACGCGCTGGACATCTCTCGCCGCTCTGACGAGCGAGCCGCATGTCTCGAAATCAATCAATTGAGGATCAGCCCCCGGTGTTGGGAAACACCGGGGGCTGATCCCTTTTCACGCCAGAGTCGCGAAGCCTTTGATCAAAGGGCCAAAGGAACTTCGTTCAACTCAAGAGGTGCTTGGGTCAGTGGCACTGTCGCTCACTCGACGTACTCACTCACTCAAACAGCGAGACCTGGAGGGCTACCCCTCCACCGATCAAGAGGAAGTCTTCGCATCGCTTCGTCAATGCCACTTTTCCTTAGTGAGAATGATGGAGCAATGGTGTCGTGCAAAGCCTCAGCGTTGAGCTTCCTCAACACCTTGTGGTGGGCGAGGCGGGACTTGAACCCGCACATCCTTACGGACACAGGAACCTGAATCCTGCGCGTCTGCCAATTCCGCCACTCGCCCGCGGTGGGAATGAAACTCTACCCGATCGGTTCGTGGGCACTCATTCGGAGCCCGTGAGACCCGCCGTTCATGCTCAGATAGGGCCACAGACCTTGGGGAAAGGGTTCGCATGGATGCAAAAAGTATCGAGATCTGGGAGATCGCAGCTCGTGAGTCAGCCCGAAACACGATTGCTCGCTACACCCACAATGGAGACCGCTATCGCCTTGATGATTTTGTGAATTGTTTCATGCCCGATGGGGTACTGGAGTTAAAAGAGAGCCAAACCATTGAGGGTCGAGCGGCGATCAGGAGCTTCTTTACCGCAACGCCGATCGTGTCCTCGGCCGAGCCCTCGCCCATTCGCCACAACGTCACCAATGTGCTGTTCACCGAGGTGACCCCTGATTTCCTCGAGGTCTCCAGCTACTTCACGGTCTTCTCGCGTATTGGTCTGGACCACTACGGCCGGTATCGCGACGAGATGGTCCCGGACGGAGATTGTTGGCGAATTCGGCATCGTCTCGCCACCACCGACTGGATGGCTCCAAATTCGGTCGTGGCGAGAGGCTAACGACCCCAGAGGGGACGGGTCGGCTCAGTAGAGTGTGGAGATGGGCCTCAAGCGATTCGAAGGGCGACTCGAGCGCCTCATGGGAAGCGCCACGGGGCGTGGGATGCGGGGAGCTCTGCAGCCAATCGAAATCGGACGGCGACTCACCCGAGAGATGGATCTCCAGCGCCGAGTTGGTGCGCGAGGCGTTCTGGTGGCTCCCAATTCATTTACGGTCTCGCTCTCGAGCGAGGACATTGATCGGTTTCGCTCCTATCTCGACGCACTGGTCCGAGAACTTGCAGAGTCCGCTCGCCAGCACGCCGAAATTGAGCGCTATGAGTTGCTTGGCCCTGTTGAAGTCGATCTCTTTGAGTCGGCTCGAGTTCGACCAGGCGGCGTGGAGGTTTCAGCTCAGGTGGCGCAAGGAGAGTGGCCAGCTGAGTTGGTGATGCCCAATGGCCAACGCTTCCCGATCGGGGAGCATCCCTTGGTAATCGGTCGGCTCCCCGAGGTGGAGATCTTTCTTGATGACTCGAACGTTTCTCGCCGCCACGCCGAGGTGACTCGTCGGGGTCCTGACTTAGTTCTACGAGACCTGGGCTCTACAAATGGAACAAAACTCAACGGAGCACCGATCTCGGTGAGCACCCTCAAAGACGGCGACCAGATTCTGGTGGGTGCAACCCGCATTGTTGTTGAGGCTCCCTAGGTCGTCATGTCTCTCGTTCTTGGCTCAACTGATTATCAGTCGATCATTCGCCCGGTGCAGTGGTTGGTCGTCATTCTCATCTTCTTGTTCTTTCTTCGCGTCGTTCGAGCCGTCTGGGTCGAAGCATCACCGGGGGGCAAGCGCAAAGAGCGAACCGCTCGAGTGGGTGGGCGCTCCGGGAGAGGCATTTCGATTATCGAGCCGGTCGAGCGAGCAGCTGAGCGCTACGACGTCGAAGTGGATCAGACGATGTCGATTGGCCGTTCGGCCACCTGCGACATTGTGATCGCAGAAGATATTTATGCGTCAACTGTTCACACACGGCTGTCTCGGGATGAAGACGGGCTTTTCGCTGAGGATCTGGCATCAACGAACGGTACGTATGTCAACGCTGAACGGATCTTCGGGCCGACCCGACTCACGAAGGGAGACGTCCTTCAAGCGGGAGGAACGGTCTTCGAGGTGATCCGGTGACCGTTCTTCGCTCGGGTGCCTTGACCGACCCCGGCATGGTGCGGGTCTCGAATCAGGACGCCATTCTCCAAGAGACCACCTCCTTTGCTGTGTGCGACGGCATGGGTGGTCACGCCGGGGGCGAAGTGGCCTCTGCTGCAGCGGTGAGCGCACTTCGCTCCTCTCTTATGACCACCACGACTGCCGAGGGGCTCAGGGAGGCCATCGTGGCGGCCAACGACGCAGTCCTGGCTGCCGGCGAGGGGAAGCCCGAGCTGGTGGGTATGGGGACGACTTGTGTCGCTGCTGTCTTAGTTGGCACGAACGATGGGGACCGCTTGTTGTTGGCCAATGTGGGTGACTCGCGTGGCTATCTCTTTCGGCGCGGAGAGCTTTCGCAGGTCACTGAGGATCACTCAATGGTGGCGCAACTGATTCGAGATGGTCTGCTTGACCAAGCCGAAGCTGCTTCCCATCCACAACGCCATGTGATCACTCGAGTCCTTGGTTTGGAGGGGAGCGTCGAAGTCGACTTATTTGAACTGCGACTTCTTGAAGGTGATCGGGTACTTCTGTGCTCCGACGGCCTTATCAATGAACTTGATGCTGAAGAGGTCACACGGGTGCTCTCCACTCAGTCTGATCCTGAAGCAGCCGCAGAGGACCTTGTTCGCCGAGCCAACGCTAACGGTGGTGCAGACAATATTTCAGTCGTGGTCATTGACACCCTGATTGGCGATGAGGACGTGGTGGAACTTCGACCCACGCAGCGTAGGAATAACGCGCCAGTGGAGAAATCGGGCAAGGAAGGCTGGTTGGCTCGGCGACGTCGCCTCGGTGCCCCGCGATTGATGACTGTTCGCACCTTCGGCTTTGCTGTGTTGCTTCTCGGAGTGGTGATCAGCGGGTTTCTCTTCTTGAAATGGTTTGCCGACTCTGCGTATTACGTGACGTCCGATGGCCAGGCGGTGGTGATTTATCAAGGTCATCCTGGTGGGGTGCTGTGGTTCCAGCCTCACAAAGTGGAGACCACAGCGGTAAAGGTCGATGAGGTGTTACCCCTTCGCCGGCCCACCTTGGCCAACAAGGTCACCGAACCTTCGCTGAGCGCCGCCAAGGACTACGTGCGCAATCTCTCTGAGGAGTTCCAGCAGGCAGCGCCCACCACCTCGACCACCGCACCGTCCACGAGTCATCCCTAGATGGGCGGTCGAATCCGGATTCTGGCAATGGTGGTGATGCTTTTACTGGGCATCATCCTGATCCAGGGGGCCAATGTTGAGTTCCGCCAATCTCAGTCTCTGGCGACGAATCCGAACAATCCGCGGGTGGCCTTGGCCAAGCTTTCGCAGTCCCGTGGGCAGATTCTCGCTGCTGATGGCTCAGTCCTCGCAGAGTCGGTCCCGACGCCGAAGAGTCAGTACAAGTTCAAGCGGGTGTACCCCCAGGGTTCATTGATGGGGCATCTCACGGGCTTCTACTCGCCGGTCTATGGCAACTGGGGTGTAGAGGCCTCCTATAACCAGTACTTGATCACGCATTCCCAGAGTCCTCGATCATTGGTGCAGGTTCTCGCTCCGAAGTCCTCGACTGACTCAGTGGCCCTGACGATTGTGCCGAGCCTTCAAAAACTGGCCCAATCACAGCTGGCAGGCCGCGATGGTGCCATCGTGGCGCTGAACCCCAAGACCGGTGGGATCTACGCCATGTATTCGAATCCCACCTTCGACCCAAATTCTCTCTCCTACCCGAATGCAGCAGTGGAGAAATTTGCCTGGGCGCAATTCAACAAAGCTGACCAATCGGGTTTCACGCCGTTGCTCGCGCTTTCCTATCAGCGCACGTTCCCGCCCGGCTCGACGTTTAAGGTCGTCACCTCGACGGCGGCGTATTCGAAACGGCCCGATCTGGCCAACAAGTCGTATCCGGCGGTGTCGACTATCCCGCTACCCGACACGAATCAAACGCTCTCAAACTTTGGCTTTGGAACATGCGGAGGGACCGTGGCACAGATGCTTCCTCCCTCATGCGACACCGGTTTCGCGCAGCTGGGTCTCGATCTGGGCGCCACCACACTTTGGGAACAGGCAAGCGAGTTCGGTTTTGATTCCAAACCACCGCTCGATATTCCCGGAGCGGCAATCAGTAATTTCCCGACACCCACAGAACTGAACAAACGCAGGCCCTTCTTGGCCTACGGCGCTATCGGTCAGGGTGACGTGGCCGCTACTGCTCTTCAAAACGCCCTGGTAGCTGCTGGAATCGCTAATAAGGGGGTCGTTGTCGCTCCACACCTCATGCGAGAAATTCGTACCTCTGACGGTGATCTCATCACCACCTACAAGCCGAGCACCTGGAAGACCGCCACCACTCCTGAGGTGGCGGCCCAGGTAGCCACACTGATGCAGCAAGTGGTGTCACAAGGAACGGCCTCGGGCGTGTTTAACTCCGCCTCAAAGGTGGCGGCCAAGACCGGCACAGCCCAGACCTCGTCAACGAACGTCAATCTTCGGACTGATGACTGGATGATCGCCTTTGCTCCCTATGACGACCCCCAAGTCGCACTGGCCGTGATTTTGCCGAATCAGGCCCTTGATGCCACTGGAGCAGCGATAGCAGGCCCCGTTATGAACTGTATGGTCCAGGGAGTGTTGGCCTACCTCGCCGGGCAGCCAGTCACGAATACCCCGAGCACCTGCCCCTCTCGCTGACCCGCCAGCTGCCCGGAGTGAGGGCAGGACTAGGAATAGGATCAGAAGACCGTGGAGCCAGTTCAAGACCCCCGCACCTTTTCCAGCCGCTACGAGCTGACGCACTTGATCGCGCGCGGTGGCATGGCCCAGGTCTATCGAGCCAATGACCTTCTGCTCGATCGCGTGGTGGCGCTCAAGATTCTTTTCCCTGAGCTCAGCGTCGACCCGACCTTTGTCGAGCGGTTTCGCCGCGAGGCGCAATCGGCCGCCAAGTTGAGCCACCCGAACATCGTCCCCGTGTATGACTGGGGTGAAGATGAGGGTACCTATTTCATCGTCATGGAGTTCGTCGATGGTGAGCCCCTCTCGAACGTGCTGCGGGCTGAAGGGCATATTGCTCCGCTCGAAGCAGCAGCGATTACTTCGCGAGTGGCAGATGCGCTGGACTATGCACACCGACGCGGGGTGGTTCACCGAGACGTGAAGCCGGGCAATGTGCTGCTGACGGCTGATGGCGCCGTTAAAGTCACTGACTTCGGCATTGCTCGGGCAATCAACACCGAAGAAGGCCTCACCCAAGCAGGCCTTGTCATGGGAACTGCTACCTACTTCTCACCCGAGCAAGCCGAGGGATCGGTCGTTGATGCACGCGGTGACGTGTATTCCCTCGGGGTGGTTTTCTACGAAGAGCTCGTTGGTCGCCCACCATTTGCAGGTGATTCACCGGTTGCCGTTGCCTCAAAGCATGTACGAGACGTGGCGCCGCTGCCTCGGGTGTTCGACTCAACTCTGCCCATTGCCGCCGAGGCAATCTGCATGAAGGCATTGGCCAAGCATCCGCTTGATCGTTACCAGACCGCTGGTGAGATGCGCGACGATCTCGATCGTTTCTGCGCTCATGAAGCCGTTCTGGCGCCCGACCCTGAAATTGCTCATGCCAATGAGGTCAATGCCACCACCACGATGGCTGCCATCAATCGGACTCAGGCGGTTCCGGTATTCCAAGGCCCCCGAACGGACCTTGTTCGGAAGCGAGCAGGTCGAAACTCGAGCCCATGGCTCTTTGTCTTGATTGGTGTTGTGGTAGCGGCGCTCATTGCTGGAGGTATCGCACTTGCCTCCTCCTCAAGCAGCCCTGGGCCGCTGACAGTGCCCAACGTGGTGGGTTTGTCGTTGAAGCAGGCCACAGCAGAACTCCAGAAGGATGGATTGGTCCTCGGTAATGTGACGAAACAAGCGTCAGGACAGCCTGCGGAGCAGGTACTCAGTACCAATCCAGGCATTGGCAAGGCTGTTTCCGCAGGAGCGACCGTCGACCTCACGGTGTCCGACGGCAGTTTGGCAGTCAAGGTGAGCTTGCCCAATGTGGTGGGCAAGCTTTTGCCCGACGCCGTTTCTTCCCTCCAAGCGGCTGGTTTTCAAGTACAAACTCAGTCATCCAATGTGGCCCCCACGGCTCAAAACCCGGTGAATTCAGTCCTGGCTCAGAATCCGTCCACTGCGACTGCACCCAAGGGGTCGATCGTGACACTGACAGTGGTGGGAAGCCCGAGCCAAGTAGCAGTTCCGAATCTGGTGGGGCAGCCTGCCGCCTCGGCAGCGAGCACGCTCTCTGGAGCCAACCTGACGTTGAGCGGTCAGTCCACGGCGTGTTCAGCGAACTACGGCAAGGACTTGATCGTGGCATCAACCCCAGGCGCTGGAGCACAGCTGGCGCCCGGTTCGGCCGTTGCCATCGTGGTCTCAAGTGGACCCTGCACGTTGTACGTTCCTAATCCAGGCGGCCAGACGGTGGCGCAATATAACGCCACACTCGGCAGCCTGGGTCTCGTGGGCTCCACGGCCTGCACACAGAATCAGACGTTTACCAACGTTTCTCCCGCACCCGGCAGCACGGTGCAGCCCGGAGCAACCATCGTGATGAGCGGTTGTGTTCCGGTCACCACCACAACGACTTCGACCCCACCGGGCTAAGCCCCGTCGGTGATCAGCTGGTGAGGAAGTTCCCGAGCAGCGTGTAGCCACCGGGAGTGAGAATGGACTCAGGGTGGAATTGCACACCCTCCACCGCCAGTTCTCGGTGTCGTACTCCCATGATGACGCCCTCAGCAGTCCTCGCTGTGACCTCGAGACAGTCGGGGACGCTCTCGGGATCAATCACCAGTGAGTGATACCGCGTGGCCACCATCGGGGAGTCAAGATTTTTGAAAAGGCCTTCCCCGTTGTGGAAGATCTCTGAGGTCTTTCCATGCATGAGTGTGGGCGCTCCCACAATGCGCGCCCCGTACACAGCACCAATTGCCTGGTGGCCAAGGCAGACCCCCATGATGGGGAGTTCGCCGGCCAGTTCTCGAATGGCCGCCACGGTGATGCCGGCATCTTCTGGGCGACCGGGTCCAGGCGAGATCAGAAGCCGGTCGGGCGCGAGGCGACGAATCTCGTCGCAATCAATGGCGTCATTACGAAAAACCTCGAGTTCAGCACCGAGTTCGCCCAGTTCCTGAACGAGGTTGTAGGTGAAGGAGTCGTAGTTGTCGATGATTACTACCCGGGTGGCCACGGTTGCAAAGGCTAGACGGCGTCATGGCGGTCCGCCCCGGCTGGCTAGAGTCTCGGTTCATGGCCAACAAAGCAGGATCTTCACGTCGGGGGCGTTCCGCCCAAGGCAGGGCAACTCCGAAGGGCGGCGGCGTCGATGGCCGCTACACCGACGCTGAGTCCTCGGGTCGCTATACCCGAGCGGTCCCGGTCTCGAAGAAGGTCAGTCCCCGCTGGTGGGCACCAGTGATGCTGGGCTTGATGCTTTTGGGCGTGCTGGTAATCCTGATGAACTACCTCAGCGTGTTGGGTTCACCGTCGGGGTGGTACCTCGTGGGCGGAATCAGTCTGATTGGCGGTGGCTTCTTGATGGCCACCGGCTACCGCTAATTCAGTTGACCTGACCGCCCCGTGGGGCGAGGAGTTTTAGAGCCGCTCGATGATGGTGGCATTGGCCATGCCGCCGCCTTCGCACATGGTGAGCAGGCCGTAACGACCATTGGTGCGCTCAAGCTCATTGAGCAGTGTGGCCATCAGCTTTGCTCCCGACGCACCAAGGGGGTGACCGAGGGCGATGGCGCCACCGTTCACGTTCACCTTGGCCATATCGGGCTTGATCTCGGCCTCCCAAGCGAGCACCACGGAAGCAAAGGCTTCGTTGATCTCGATGAGATCGATGTCCTCGAGGGTCAGGCCGGCCTTCTCCAGCACCTTGGTGGTGGCGGGGATGGGACCGGTCAGCATCATGATGGGGTCCACACCTGCGACGGCCATGGTGTGAATGCGGGCCCGAGGCGTGAGGCCAAGTTCTTTGGCCTTGGTGGCCGACATCATCAACACTGCCGAGGCACCGTCGGTGATCTGCGAGGAGTTTCCGGCGTGGACCACGCCGTCCTCCTTGAAGGCAGGCTTCAACTTCGAAAGTGATTCGACGGAGGAATCAGGGCGGATGCCCTCGTCAGCCGTCATCATTTCACCGGTGCCACGACCCTCGAGGTCACGGATTTCCACAGGGATGATCTCATGCTCAAAGCGACCCTCAGCGGTGGCCTGCGCGGCGCGACGGTGCGATTCTGCGGAGAACGCGTCGAGTGCTTCTCGGGAAAGGTTCCAATGCTCGGCGATTAACTCCGCCGAGGTGCCCTGAAGGACGAGGCCACCTCGATCGGCATAGCGAGCACCGAGCTCGGGACCGAAGGGTGCACCCATATCGCGAACTACCGATGACCCCATGGGGACTCGGGACATGGACTCGATACCGGCAGCGATCACGATGTCGTAGGTGCCCGACATGATGCCCTGAGCAGCGAAGTGAATGGACTGCTGCGAGGAACCACACTGGCGATCAATGGTGAGGGCCGGAACTGACTCGGGAAAACCAGCGGCGAGGACAGCGTTGCGTCCGACGTTGATGCTTTGTTCTGAAACCTGCATCACGCAACCCATGATGACGTCGTCGACGAGAGCGGGATCAAGCTTGCTGCGCTCGACGATTGCCTTGAGCGCCTCGGCCGCCAAGTCAACGGCGTGCCAGCCACTGAGTTTGCCGTTGCGCTTTCCACCTGGGGTACGCACTGCGTCGACGATGACCGCCTGTTCCATGGGAGTCCTCCTACTTGAGAGGCCCGACCGGGCCAGCCCTAATCCTACCCACCGGTAACAAGGGGGTGTCGAGAGCGAAAAACCTGACAAGAGGCGGCTGGGCTGTGTAGCCTGCGATTTATGGACACCGTTGCAGCCCTCATCGACCCGTTCCGTCTCTTGGAGCACCCCTTTTACCGTCGCTGGGAGAGTGGCGCCCTTGAAGAGGGAGAACTTGCCGCTTACGCCGCCCAGTATCGCCACTTCGAAGCACAACTCCCTTCATTCCTCGAGGGTCTCGGGGCCCTGGTCGAGGGCGAGGCTGCTGATCTGGTGGCCGCCAACCTCGCTGATGAACGTGGCGGACCCAAGACGCACCTTGAGCTGTTTGATGGATTCTGTGAGGCAGTTGACGCCCCAGTGGCCGAGCCGACGGCCGCTATGGCCACGCTGATCGCTACCTACAACGATGCGCTCAGCTCAGGAGATGCCGCCTACGCCCTCGGCGTCCTGGCCGGCTACGAAGTTCAGGCCGCCGAGGTGGCAGACACCAAGGGAGCGGGACTCGCTGAGCACTATGGAGTCGACGAGAAGGGCCGCACCTTCTGGTCGCTTCACGCCGCTCTCGAGGCTGACCACGCCGACTGGACGCTTCGTGCTGCAGAGGGTCTCGATGAGGCCCGCTTTGCCGAAGGCGCTCAGGCGTCAGCTACCGCATGGTGGGGATTCCTTGATGAGCGCGAGGCGCTGGTCGCTGCCTGAGTCGTTAGCGCTATCAAGCGTCCTTGATGATCACTGCCGGCCTTGTGGGGCCGGCAGTGTCGCGTCCAGCCTCCCGCTACCGCTCCGTTAGAGGAGGGACCAGGTGGCGCCCACCGCATCAAGCGAGGCGTCGAAGAGAGCAGCAGCCAACCCTTGGTCAGTGGCGTCCTTCGACGCCCCGACGGGGACGGCATCGCCCCAGAACTCGAAGGGCCCAGAGGGACCCACGTAGCCACCAGGCGGGATAGCGGGGTCAAGGGCTGCTCGAAGGGTGGGCTCAGCGCCTCGAGTGGTGGGCTGTGCCACGCGGTCGCCGAGGAAGGACACCACTTTGGCGAGGAGAGGTGGTCGATCTGAGGCCATGCCATTGGCGGTCAACTCACTCCGGGCATTACCCGGGTGCGCAGCGCGGATCGAGGCCTTGGCTTTGGCAGCACGAAGGCGTCGATCTGCCTCAAAGCAGAACAGTAGGTTCATCAACTTGGTGGACCCATAGACCGTCATCGGGTTCTGGCCCGTGAGGTCCAAGGGGCGACGCAGGTTGACCTTGCCTCGCTTGTGCATGATCGACGAGACCATGACGATTCGGCCTTCAGCAGCGTTGATGCGCGGCAACAACCCTGCGGTGAGTGCCACATGGCCCAGATGATTCGCCCAGAGCTGGCGGCTGGCCTGATCAGGAATATTCGGGCCCATGAGACCAGCGTTATTGATCAAGAGATCGATGCGGTCGACAGCGGTCCCAAGATCACGGATGGCGTGATGGACAGAATCGAGATCTCCGAGATCGAGTTCGACAACCAGCGGGGCAGGACCGGGCCCTAAGGCCACCAGGCGCTCTGCGGCCGCGTCAGCTTTTGCCACTGAGCGACAGGCCAGGATGACCTTTGCACCGCGACTGCGCAGTCCAGCAGCCGTGGCAAAGCCAAGGCCTGAGTTGGCGCCAGTCACCACGGCCACGCGGCCGTCCATCCACGGAGCGAGACCAAGCGACCAGGCCATCAGCGCTGCTCGGCGGGGATAGTGCCGAGTTTTCCGGCTTCAAAGTCGACAAAGGCTTGGCGGATTTCGTCTTGGGTGTTCATCACAAAGGGACCATAGGCGGCCACGGGTTCGCGAAGTGGGGTTCCACCAAGCAGCAGGAGTTCCCAGGCATTGTGCCGGCTGTCCTGCGTGGCATCGGCACGAAGCGAGATGACCTCGCCCTCACCAAGAACGGCCAATTGTCCTGGTCCCAGCGGGACATGCTCGGCACCAACGACGCCGGCGCCACCGAAGGAATAGATCAAGGCATTGAAGGTCGGATCCCAGGGCAGCTCAAGTTCGGCCCCGGGCTGCAGGGTGGCATGGACCATGGCAATCGGTGTGTGTGTCGCACCGGGACCGTCAAAGCCGGCCACGGTGCCCGCGATGACGCGCACCAATGCAGCACCGTCGGCAGAGGTGAGCAGCTTGACCTCGTCAGCGGCGATGTCCTGATAGCGGGGGCTGATCATCTTGTCCTTGGCCGGAAGATTCACCCATAACTGGAATCCATGAAACAGCCCTCCACTCATCACCAGGTGCTCGGGGGGTCGCTCAATATGCAGGATTCCTGCTCCAGCGGTCATCCACTGCGTTGCGCCGTCCTTGATGACGCCGCCGCCACCGATGGAGTCAGCATGTTCGAAGATGCCCTCAAGAAGGTAGGTGACCGTCTCGAAGCCGCGGTGGGGGTGCCACGGCGTGCCCTTGGGTTCGCCGGGGGCGTAGTTCACTTCGCCCATCTCATCCATGTGGATGAAAGGGTCGAGGGCGGCAACAGGGACACCGGCGAAGGCTCGCTTGACCGGAAAGCCCTCGCCTTCGAAGCCCGAGGGGGCCGAGGTGCGACTCAGCACAGCCCGGCGGGGCGACTCTGGATGAGGAAGTTCGATTCGGGGAAGAGTGAGTGAGTTTTCGGGTGTGACCGCTGGCATGGTGTCCTCCTTGGGCCACTTCAGCCTAGGCCCGGAGTTAGGGAACGTACGCTCCGAGAAAGGCCAAGACGGCATAGCCGAAGAGGCCGGCGGAACTCAGAATGAGCACAGGAGTAGCGACACGCTCAGAGCGCAGCAGCGTACCTGCGGCTATCACGAGCGGGAAGGCCGTGAGCGCATAGCGCTCGAAGGAATCAAGGTTGTGGCCGCTGAGTGCTGCCACAAGAACGCCGGCGGCAAAGATCCCATAGGCCAGGGGCAACTTCTTCCAGCAAACAACAAGGAGAATCAGGCTCAGCGCGATCCAGGGCACATGGAGCGCTGTCCCTACGTGACCGTGGAAGAGGTCGCGCAGGGCGTCATAGGTGACCACCAAGGGATTCGAGAGTCCGCCGTGGGCCGAGGAGCTGGTCTGCGCACGAAGCGGAAGCAAGAAATCACCAAACGCTGTCGCCACCCACGCCAGATAGATCCCTGTTCCCACCAACGGCCCGAGGACCGCAGCGATTCGGGCTAGCCGCTCCTTGACCGCTGCTTTATTGAAGCCGCTGAACGCTTCGACAACGGCCGGGAGCACCAGGATCAGACCCAGCGGTCGAGTGAGGCCCGCGAGGAGTCCAAGGAGACCGGCAATGAGGAACGCTCTGCGTCGCAGTGCCAAGAAGGTACCGATAGCGAAGCAGAGCAACAGTGATTCGGCGTAGCCCATAACGAGTACGAACGAGGCGGGGGCGAGGCAAAGCAACCAGACACTCCGAGAAGCGGCGCGTTGGTCGAGCTCGCGCCTGGCCAGGAGATACAGCAAGACGGCGGCTACGAGACTGGCCGTGTTGGCCACAATGAGGGCGATGAGCGAAGTGGGCGCTCGGGTGATGACATGCCCGAAGTGGAGTATCTCGGGATACAGCGGGAAGAACCGAAGTCCCGAGGTGGGAAGCGAGCCATAGCCACCACGAGCAATTGCCAAATACCAACTGGCATCCCAGCTGTTGAGCCCCTCATGGGCAGCGGTGATGGCCTTGGTGGAGTGGATCTCGACATGGCTCGTCAGATAGCGCGCAAGGCTGAGTGCGGTAACGGTGAGTACTCGAGCCAGTAACCAGGGCACCCAGACCACACCGAGGGCAATCTTGAGCGCGGGCCATGGGGAACTCGTACCCCGCCCTGTTCGCTGCTCAGTCTCGCTACTCATTACCCCTCCGGATTCCTAGAAAACCTACTTGGCAGAGTTCCTCGGCTCGAGGAGGAGTCAATTCCCTAGGGGAAGATTGCCCAGGAATAGAACTCGAAGGCAGTCAGGATTCCCCAGGCTCCCACTGAGGTCCATTGGAGAATTCGAAAACGTGATCCTTCGAAGTGAAGGGCCCAGGCGATCACCACTGGGAACGCCAGCATGATGAAACGGGGGCGCACGCCAACAGGTCGAGAAATGGTAATCAGAATCACCGAAGCCACGGCGTAGGCCAGGACCACCGCGGGTTGGTGTTGACGGAAGGCCCACCAGAGACCCAGGCCGACGAAGACCATTCCGATGATCAGGAGATCAATGGTCTTATATGCCCGAAGAGGATTCGAGAAGAACACATCGAGAATGTGGAGGGGGTAGCGAAGCGAAGGGTAGGAATGCCAGCCTCCCTCTTCTGTACGCCGCCATGCTTCCCAGCTTTCGGTATGAAGTTGGAGATAACCGAGATACCCCAAAGCGCCGAGTGGACTGAGAAGTGGAGCAAACAATGACCGCCAGTCCCGCTCGCGTTGCATGGCGATCAGGGCGCTGACACCAAGGGCCACGCAGAGCGCAAGCGCTGCCGGCGAGGCAAGGGTGGCGAGTGCTGCGAGGAGGCCCGCCTTGATCCAACGGCGGTCGAGTGCAGCAGCGAGGCTCAGGGCAGTCAACGTAATGATGAGTCCCTCGGCATAGACCATCGAAAAGACGAACGTTCCGGGGAAGAGACAAAAGAGAATTGCCGCTCGAAGGGCATCGGCTTGCGGGCGAAATCGTGTCACGAGGAGGCCAACAGCAATAACAGCGGTGAGTCCTGAGGTGAAAGAAACCACAAGCCCACAGATCGAATACGGCAGGAATGAAATGACGTGAAGGCCCCGAATCAACATTGGGAGCAGCGGAAAGAAGGCGATCGGATTGGCCACCACATGGCCGGCCACGACCTCGAGATGTGAGGGGTAGCCGTGCATCGCTGCGGCTAAGTACCACTCCGAATCCCAGCGAGTCAGTTTGTTGAGGAGCCCTTCATGAGTGAAGGGGCTGAGAGTAATCAGCAACAACACCACAGCACCGCGAAGTGCGAGGTACCACCAGAACGCAGGCTTCAGCCACGCCAGAGCGGCGATCCGGGTGCGGAGGGTCTCAATCAATCTGATCACCTAACAGCGCCAGAGGGCGTGGGGAGCGGAGGAGCCAGGTCACACCGGCGAGAAGGAGTGGAACGATCCAGAGATAGGAGTGCCCGGTGAGTGCTGGTGTGCCCTGTGCCCCGACGAGAAGCACAGGTGCGCTGGCGGCCACAGCCAGACCCCGGGAGCGCTGTGCACTGGTGGCGGCGAGGAGCACCAGTCCCCACGTTAAATACCAGGGCCAGAGTGTGGGTGAACCCAGGGCCACCACCAACAACGCGATTCCCGTGATGCGAAGCGAGTTGCGTCGGCGAACTTCGGCCAGCAGCCAGAGGATGATCCCAACGCTGCCTACGCTGAGGAGCACTCGCGTGACACTCACCACCTGGTGCGTCGACACAGTGAGCCCAAGGCCATGCAGGCAGGCGGCAAGAAAGGTGCCAAAGGCCACCGAGGGCGTCGCCAGTGTTCGAAGTTGTGTGGGAATCGACAGTGCAGAGGGCGAAAGCCAACCGAAGCCGAACCTGGCAACGAGGGTCAGGACGCCAGCGGTACCGACCATCGTGAGAGCCGTGGTGAGAAGGAGGCGAACTCGATGGTCTCGCTCTCGCCAGAGGCGCTGGACGAGAGGCACTCCGATAACACCCAGCGCGGGGAGCTTGACTGTGGCGGCTGCTGTCCCAAGGCCAACGCCAAGGAGCCAGTGACCACCCGTGATGGCCAGAGCGGCGCCCACCATCACCCCAAGCATGAGCGCATCGTTGTGACCCGAAGCGAAGAAGGAAATGATGAATAAGGGACTGAGCACACTCAGCCAGAGAGCAGATCCCGGATTGACCCCGACGCGACGAGCGAGTCGTGGGAGGAGGAGCGCCACCATCACCATTCCAACCACCGCAGGAAGGCGTGCAGCGATGACTTGGGTGAAGAGGGAGGAGCCGCCAAGGTGGGCAGTGGCCTCAGTACCCAACGCTGCCACTGGGCCATAGGGGGCGGGGGTGTGGCGCCAGACTGACGCAATACCGGCCACGACTGGATCGGACCCGAGAATCTGCGGGGAGGTCGTATACGGATTGTGCCCGGCCTTTGCGATCATTCCTTGAGCAACATAGGAGTAGAGGTCACGGCTGAACAGCGGCGGTCCAAGAACGAGGGGCGTGCCCCAGACCACCAGCGCAGTCCACCACGTCCGAGGACCAAGGAACCCGCCTCGCGCGACCTCGCCGAGCACTAACCATCCGGCGACCAAAAGTCCAAGTCCGCAATAGAAGCCGACGACGCCGGTGGAGTGGGAGCAGTGGAGTTCGAACCACCAGGCCTTGGTGGTGCCCCGTACTCCGTCATTGGAAAGCGCCAGGGCACCCACCACGGTTCCGAAGAGGGCCAAGAGAAGTGAACCCGCGAGACCGAGACCAAGGCCGAGGCTCTTGAGGGCCGGCTGACGGGATATGCGCATCGGTGGTGAGTCCTCGACATTCACGGGTGCAACAACGCACCGGCGTCTCGCTAAATCGTACCCAAGTACCGGCATTCCACCGTGCCGGCCGGCGATGAAGGCCAACTCATCGTCCCGATCCGTTGGCCTAGCCTTCGCTCATGACGACTCCGCTCACGCATCGTCGAGTCGAGCGGTTCTCCTCGCTGCTCGAAGATGCGCATGTTTCGCGCTGGTGGTTCGCCGTGAGTGCTGTGACGCTGAGCGTTCTGCTCGTCGCCATTATTTGGTACACCCATCTTCCGAGCTACCTCGCTACGTATCCCATTCGCTGGTGGTTTTTCCTCGCCGCTGTCCTGGTCAGCCCTCTCCAGTTCGCCGGATACGCCATTGCCCTGCGGAGCGCATCGACGACGAAACTTCACTTGTTGCCCGTCTTTGGTCTGGAGGTGGGCGAGTCGGTGACTCAGATGGCTACTCCTGAGTCGGTGGGGTCCTTCGCACTTTCGATGCGCTTTTTGAAGAAGGCGGGTCTTGACCTTCCTTCGTCGGCAGCAGTGGTCGGACTGTCGTCCTTCGTCAGCACGGTGACCAGCGCCATTGTGCTTCCCGTTGCGGTGCTGCTCGCTGCGTCAACGATCAATTACGCCGAGCTCAAGCGCGATATCCCTTCAGGGCTGTGGGAAGTTATCGCAGGAGTTATCGGTGGCGCAGTGTTCGTCACGGTACTGATCAAAGCCCCCAAGGTTCGTTTTCGACTCGCACACTCAGCGAGGTCCGCTGGTGCCTATGTACGCACCGCAGTGAGAAACCCTCAACGAGCTCTTTATATTGCATTTGGCGAATTCGTCACTCTTTTTGGCGAGACAGCTGCGCTCATGCTCCTGGTACTGGCGGTTCGACAACACAGCAATGTTGCTGCACTGGTTGTGATTGTCTTAGTGGCCAGCACCGCATCATCGGTGGTCCCGATTCCTGGTGGGCTCGGAGCACCAGAAGCGATTCTGGTGGCGGGCCTTGTCTCATTGGGTGTCGAACACAAGGCGGCGCTGATCGCCGCCGTTTCCTATCGGCTGCTTACTTATTGGATGCCACCGGTGCCGGGCATCATCTCCTTGCGTTGGCTTGATCGAAGCGGACGCCTCTGAGGAATCAGTCAGCGGGCCAAACGGGACCGGGGTCACCAGCGGCAAACTCCTCGACCATCTCATGGCAGACGTCATCGGTGTATTGCACTGGAGGCGACTTCATGAAGTAGGAGGAGGGCCCAAGTAACGGTCCACCGATGCCACGATCGAGGGCGAGTTTGGCGCAGCGAACCGCGTCAATGATCACACCTCCTGAGTTCGGAGAGTCCCAGACTTCAAGCTTGAGTTCAAGGTTCAGTGGCACATCACCGAAGTTACGGCCTTCCATCCGGATGTAGCACCACTTGCGGTCCTGAAGCCACGGAACGTGGTCCGAGGGACCAATGTGAATGTCGTCAGGACCCATGTTGGAGTGGCTGATCTGCGAGGTCACCGCTTGCGTCTTTGAAATCTTCTTCGACTCAAGTCGGTCACGGTCGAGCATGTTCTTAAAGTCCATGTTTCCGCCGACATTGAGTTGGTAGGTGTGGTCAAGTTCAAGACCACGATCTTCGAAGAGGCGGGTCAGGACGCGGTGCACGATGGTGGCGCCGACCTGAGACTTGATGTCGTCACCCACGATGGGAACACCCGCATCTCGGAACTTGCGGGCCCACTCAGGGTCAGAGGCGATGAAGACAGGGATGGCGTTCACGAAGGCCACACCAGCGTCAATTGCAGCCTGAGCGTAGAAGCGTTGGGCGTCTTCGGAGCCAACGGGCAGATACGAGACGAGCACCTCGGCGCCCGAGTCCTTCAGAGCCTTGACCACATCAACGGCCTCACTCGGGGCCTCGTCGATCATCTCGCGGTAGTACTTGTTCAGACCGTCGAGGGTCGGGCCACGAAGCACCGTCACACCGGTCGTGGCAACGTCAGAGAACTTCACAGTGTTGTTCTGGCTCGCAAAGATGGCCTTCGAGAGGTCCTGGCCCACCTTGACCGCATCGACATCGAAGGCGCAGACGAATTCGAGGTCGCTCACGTGGTAGCCACCGAGGGTGACGTGCATCAGACCTGGAACGATGTCGCCTTCTTTGGCGTCTTTGTAATACGTCACGCCCTGGATGAGCGAGCTGGCGCAGTTACCCACACCGGCGATTGCGACTTTGATGGAATCCATTCTGTTCTCCTTACGTTTCGGCCAACGCACTCAGGCGCTGGCTCTCCGTGCAGCGGAGGTGCCCGCTGCGGTGTCGGCCTTGTTGCTAAGTGCGTCCCGCTCGGCAGCAATCAGTTCGTCGAGCCAATGGATGTCGCGAGCCACGCCATCGGCAGCGTGGTCCACCACGCTGCGGGCGTAGCGATCGAGCTCGGGAGCGGGCTCGACCTCATCCATCTGATTGAGTAACTGGGCACGCCGGCGCTCGAGGAGGTTCAGGCGTGCCTGGGCGTCGAGGTGCCGGGCGAAGGACCAGCGAAGGCCGAAAGCCTTGGCATCTTCAGCACCACCAGGTGCGGCCAACAGGGTGGCGAAATGCGTCCGGCCCTGCTCGGTAATTCGATAGACCTTCTTTGAGCGCCGCGACTTGGCACCAGTGAAGCGGCGAGTTCGAGAAGCAGCCCGCTCGCCGGTCAGTGACCCGGTAGAGGGGAGCAGATCGGCGGCATCCTCGGGTCCCTCAATCACCCCAACATCGCCGGCCTTCTCGAGCTTGGCTAGGGCCGGATAGAGCGAACCGTACGAAATGTTGGCAATCAGGCCAATCTGGGCTCGGACCCGCCGACGGATCTCATATCCATGGAGGTCCCCTTCATCGAGGAGTCCAAGAATGGCTAGATCAATCACCATCCCAATATATCACTCCGATATAGCGGTGAGTGAATTGCCAGAGTAGGGAGTTGAATCAGCACTTCTTAAAAGTGCCGGGAGGGGCCTTTCCTTGCGAGGGCTAGGGTTTCGCTCGTGAGCCCCCGAGCCACTTCATCGAGTCCTGAGGCGTCTGTCGAATATCGGCTGCTGCGCGATGGCGTAGCCCGAGCAGTGCGCTCGGGGAAGAAAAACCGCGAAGACGTCTGTGACGCACACCCAGAACTACTTCGGGCAGCAACCAATATTGGCCGCTCTACCGGCGAAGCCTGTCCCGTCTGCGACGTTGAGTTCACCCGCGAGGTGACCTATGTCTTCGGCGCCAAACTCCCAGCGGGAGGAACCTGTCCCGGAACAAAGGCAGAACTCAACCGTCTCCTCCGCCGAGAAGAATCTGTCCAGGCCTATTCCGTCGAGGTCTGTACCTCGTGCAAGTTTCATCACTTGCTCCGCCGCTACCCCGGGGGTGGCATTGAGCCACGTCGGAAGAGGTCAAGTTCGTGAGCACAACTCGTCGCACCACGGTGCCAGGTGTCCGCAGCGCCAAGCGTCGCGACGGTGCTGCACCTCTGGTGATGATCACTGCCTATGACGAACCCTCAGGTCGCTTCTCCGATGCAGCTGGTGTTGATCTCATACTTGTTGGTGACTCGGTGGCCAACGTTGTGCTTGGTCGTCGCGACACGTTGAGTATGACAATCGAAGAGATGGCACACCACACCCAAGCGGTTGCTCGTTCGGAGCCCGAGGCGCTCATCGTTGGTGACCTGCCGTGGATGAGCTACCACCTCTCCGTTGAACAGGCGGTGGTCTCGGGAGCAGCGTTGATTCGCGCCGGAGCGGGTTGCGTCAAGCTTGAGGGTGGGCTGAATCGAGTCGACAAGGTGCGAGCCCTGCTTGATGCCGAGATCCCCGTTATGGGTCATCTGGGTCTCACGCCTCAGTCAGTGCATGCCATGGGCGGCATGCGCGTGCAGGCCAAGAGCTCCGAGGCCGCCGATCGGCTTCTTGAGGCCGCTCATGGCCTTGAAACAGCTGGCTGCTTCGCAGTGGTCCTCGAAGGCGTCCCTGATGTTCTTGGTGCCAAGGTCACCGAGGAGCTTTCGATCCCCACCATCGGTATTGGAGCTGGCCCCGACACCGATGGTCAGGTGCTGGTGTTCCATGATCTCCTCGGGATGGGCCGATTTTCGCCCCCCAAGTTTGTCCGCCGCTACGCCGAGATTGGCGACGCCATCACGTCAGCAATCGGTGATTTTGTGGGCGACGTTCGCTCGGGATCCTTCCCTGGCCCCGAAGAGTCCTATGGGGCATCTGAGGAACTTCGGCACCACTTGGAGGACTAACTGGGTGCCTGAAGAGGCACTTCTGGTCCTGGAGTAGAGTGATTCTCCCTCCTCGAAGGAGGAGGGAACAGTAACAACGAACACCCTGCGCTGCGAGATCCGTAGCGCCCGGCTCCACTCAGGAGTCGGTCCGGAGGGAGGTATTCATGCGCCACTATGAAGGCGTCATCATTTACGACCTCGCCGTCGAGCCACAGGCCACACAAGCCCACCTCGACAAGGCACTTGAGATCGTCACCAGTAACGGGGGCAGCGTCGACGGGATCGACCGCTGGGGCCGTCGTCCCTTTGCCTACGAGGTAAAGCACAAGCGCGAGGGCTACTACGTGGTGGTCAGCTTCCGGACCGAGACCGAGGGTCTCGACGCCTTGCACCGGATGCTGTCACTCTCTGACGAAGTTCTCCGTCACAAGCTCATCCGTATTCCTGACGAGGTGGTCGCTAAGCGCGCGGCCGTCGCTTCCTAGGAGGTTTCATGGCTGACAACTCGATCACTCTCGTGGGGAATATCACCCGCGACCCTGAGCTGCGTTTTCTGAACAGCGGCCAGGCAACAACGTCGTTTGGCCTTGCGGTCAATCGTCGTTGGCAGAACCGTCAGACCCAGGAGTGGGAAGAGCAGACTTCTTTCTTCGACGTGGTGTGCTGGCGCGAAATGGCAGAGAACGTTGCCGAGTCCCTCACCCGCGGATCTCGCGTGGTGGTGACCGGTCGTCTTGAGCAGCGCACCTGGGAAACCCAGGATGGCGACAAGCGCTCGAAGATCGAGGTGGTGGCTGATGAAGTCGCACCCTCTCTTCGCTGGGCTACCGCCACAGTGGCCCGTAACGAGCGTGGCGCTCAGGGTGGCGGCAACAGCCGACCCACTCCCTCGGAGCCAGAACGCACTGCCCCCACCAATGACAACTACGACAATGAGGAGCCCTTCTAATGGCACGCACCCCGCCGCGCAATGCAAAGCGGTCGCCCAAGGACCTGAACCGACGGATCAAGAAGAAGCCTTGTCAGTTCTGCCGCGACAAGACCATTTGGATTGACTACAAAGATCTGAACACGCTGAGGAAATTCATGTCGGACCGTGGAAAGATCCGCGCCCGCCGTGTCACCGGTAACTGTGAGCAGCATCAGCATGACATCGCCGAAGCAATTAAGACTGCTCGCGAGCTGGTCCTTCTTCCGTATACCCAGCGCACCACCACCGAGCGTCCCCAAGGACGCCGCGGCCGTGACGACCGTGGTCCTCGTGACGACCGCGAAAGTCGTGGCGAATCGTCTTCCACTGAGGAGCTCGTCGAGGGTGAAGCCGTCATTGAGATTGAGGACGAGTTCGTCGTCGAGGTTGATGTCGAAATTGCTGACGAGACCACCGAGGAGGCGTGATGCAGGTTTTACTCCGTGAGGATGTCAAGGGTGTCGGCCGTCGTGGAGACATCGTCAAGGTGTCTGATGGCTACGCCCGCAACTTCTTGTTCCCAGAAGGCAAGGCCCTTGAAGCAACTGAATCGATGGCGATGCAGTCGGCGTCCATGAAGAAGGCCCGCACCGTCCGTGATGCCAAGGATCGCGAAGCAGCTGAGGCCCAGGCCTCAACGCTTGCCGGTGCCGTTATTGGAATTCCGGCTCGTGCCGCCGCCGGTGGACGTCTCTTCGGGTCGATCGGCCCGGTGGAGATCGTTGCCGCCATCCTTGATCAAAAGGGTATTGAAGTTGATGCTCACAAGGTGGTTATTGCTGAGCACCTGAAGGAAGTCGGCTCGGCTGAGGTCACCCTCGAGCTCTTCGAGGACATTGTTGTTCCGCTGAGTATCGAAGTCATCGCCAAGGGCTAGGTCTTCCTGACCAGTGTTGTGCGAAGGGCGCCTCAGGGCGCCCTTCGTCGCGTTCGGCCCCAAAATATCTGGTGGTCCGAAGGGCTCATCTTTGCCCCTGCGAACTATTCAGCGGGAAGGATGCCGATATCGGTCCGCCATTCAAGCCCTCCCCTAATGGACAGGTTGATAGCGGCGGCTACCTTCGCACGAGCCTTTTCGACGGAGTCATCAGTGGCGACCACCGCAACTGACCGCGAGGTTCCCAATGTCTCGTAGTGACCTGGGGACAACTCAATGGCAGAAGAAAAGTAAATCTTGACCCCCGCTTCCTCGGCTGCCGCCTCGTCAACGGTGAATTGAAATCGGTCGGGGCTCGCCACCGGATACGGGGGTGCCACCAAATAAGTAACGACCGACGCTTTTTGGGCGTAGGTGAGGTCGTCACTACTGAGTGTCCCAGTGGCAATCTTCCTGAGAGCGTTCATCCAGTCGGATTCGAGAAGCGACATGATGTTGAGCGCCTCAGGGTCTCCAAACCGAGCATTGAACTCAATGACTCGAACTCCGCTAGGTGTGGCGAAGAATCCCGCATTCACGCAGCCCGAGAAGTGTCTCCCTTGCGCCTTCAGTAGTGCGAGCATCGCACTCGTGATCTGACACGCCTCGTCATAGTGCGCTTCGGTGAGGAAGGCGAAACGACCCGACTCGTGGGTGAACGATCCCATACCTCCAGTCCCCGGCCCGGTATCGCCGTCGAAGCGGTAGGGGTAGTCATAGGTGGCAGGAGGAAAGACGGTGTGGGTTCCATCAGTAATAGCTTGAAGAGTGAATTCCGGCGAATCAATCCGCTCTTCAACATGCGCCATGTGTTCAGGAGATGAGCTGATGAGTTCCCGCACATAGTCGCCAGCAGCAGCATTGTCAGCAAGGTGGGGTCCAACAACGCGAACACCCTTGCCTGCGGTGAGGCCGAGGGGTTTCACGACGACTGGTCCGCCGCCAGCGACACCTGCGATAGCAGCATCGATATCGTCCTCGGGGCCGAGGACAACAAAACGGGGGTTCGCCGTTGGAGCAATTTCGGCGACGACTTGGCGGGAGAAATTCTTGTTCCACTCGATTTCCGCACCAGCTCGGGTGGGACCAACGGTGGTGATTCCAGCTGCTTGAAGAGCGTCCACCACACCAGCGGCCAACGGTTCATCGCTGCTGACGAGCGCAAGATCGATCGCGTGGGAGGTGGCGAAGGCGGCGATGGCTGCGGGGTCCTTCACGTTCCCGAGCGTGAAGGACCCGCCGGAACGTTCTACAAGTCGAGCGATTGTTGGGTTTTGATGCCCCATAAAGGCAAAGAGAGAAGAGGACTCCGCCATCTTTGACGCCAGGGTGGCTTCCCGACCGCCATGGCCAACAATCAAACTTTTCATGGGATTCTCCGGAGTCAGGCAGGGAAGCGAACGACTGTTCACCACCCGCCCGATGTTACGGGAGCGGCCAGTAGGTACTTCGCAGCAGGCGGGCAGGGCTTTGGGAGAGAAGGGTGGGGTCGCTTCGCCTCGGGTGAGCATGTCACAGCCCTGCGACATCATGAGTTCTGTGGAAAACCACCGCACTTACCCACAGGTTGTCCAGAGAAGGGACGAAGATATTCACCGGTTTACCTTCTTCCCTCCCCCAGCCCAAAGAGACGACAGTTAGGTCCATGGTTCAGGCCTTCGACGATTCGCGTCCACGTCCACTCCGAGCACCGGCGCCGCAGGGTCCGCGCGTACCTCCTCACGACCTCGACGCCGAACAGTCGTTGCTTGGGGCGATGCTTCTGAGCAGCGATGCCATCAGCGTCGCACTCGAGAAGTGTTCCGCTGAGGACTTCTACAAGCCAACGCACGGCAATATTTTTGCCGCTATCTCGCGGCTTTACGAACGCGGTGAACCAGTGGACGTCGTCACGGTCACCGACGAGCTTCGCCGCACACTCACTCCCGATCTTGTCGGAGAACCAGCAGACCTCATCGCGTTGTCAAGCTCGACCCCCTCGGTGGCCAATGCTTCGCACTACGCCGAGATTGTTTTTGAGCTTGCGTTGCTTCGTCGGATGGTCGTGGTGGCAGGTGAAATCTCTGACTTGGCATATTCAAAGCCCTCGGATGTCATCGGCGCGGTCGATGAGGCCGAGCAGAAGATGCTTGAGATTTCTGATTCGCGTTCGGCTGACACCCTGGCCATCCTCGATGACTTGTTGGGCGCCTCTCTGGCTCGGATCGAAGAACTCGCCCAGCGCACCGAGACCATTACGGGTACGGCATCGGGGTATGTGGATCTCGACAAGCTTTTGGCGGGTCTTCAGAAGCAGTCGCTCTGCATCGTGGGCGCTCGCCCTGCCATGGGTAAGACAGCATTCGCTCTCGGGATGCTGACGCACGTCGGAGCAACACTGCAGAAGCCTGCACTGTTGTTCTCACTCGAAATGAGTCATCTCGAGCTCACGCAGCGAATGCTGGCCTCAGAAGCGCGAGTGGATGCGCAGAAGATGAAGACCGGTCGACTCTCAGATTCCGACTGGGACCGTGTCGTCCGCGCCACTACCAAATTGTCGGATTCTCCGATTTACATTGATGACAACCCGCGCCTGACCGTCATGGACATCCGGGCTCGTGCCCGTCGAATCAAGAAGGCCCATGGCGAGCTCGGCATCGTGGTGATTGACTACTTGCAGTTGATGACGAGTCGCTCAAACGCTGAGAACCGCCAGGTTGAAGTAGCGGAGATGTCTCGAGGATTGAAGATCCTCGCTCGAGAGCTTGACTGCCCCGTGGTGGCGCTCTCGCAGCTTTCTCGAGGTCTCGAGGCCCGAGCAGATAAGCGCCCGATGCTCTCCGACCTCCGAGAGTCCGGTTCCCTCGAACAGGATGCTGACGTGGTGCTCTTTTTATATCGAGATGAGGTCTATGACCCCGAGGCACCACCGGAGCGCCGAGGGACAGCAGAAGTGATTTTGGCCAAGCATCGAAATGGCCCGACGGGAACCACCAACTTGGCGTTCCTCGCGAACTATGCGCGCTTCGACAATATGGGTCAGGGCCTCTAACCCCTTCGGTCGAGATGGTGGCCAGCACCGATCTCGAGCCTCGAGTCTTCGGAGGGCGGCCCCCGGGATGCCCGGCCGGCTCCGCAGGTCGGCCGACGGAGTCGTATACCCACTGGGGTATGCTTTTTCAGCGGACATGATGCTGACGGCCCTCTTGGGCTTTTGTCCGCTGCATTCCTTGTTCCGATTGAGTACTCGCTCAACCAAGAACTGAGATGAGAGGAGTCAGGAAGTGGAAATCCCGTCCGAGGTGATTGACGATCTTCGCAAGCGTTTACGGCGTGTGGAAGGTCAGGTGCGCGGTGTTGAAGCCATGTTGAACGAGGGCCGTGAGTGTCGAGATGTCGTGACGCAACTTTCCGCTGCCACACGAGCACTTGAGCAGGTGGGCTTCCGTCTGGTGGCTTCAGGGCTCACCTACTGCATTGAAAACCCGGAGGAGGCTGAAGCCTCGGGTTATACCCTCGAGGAAATCCAGAGGCTCTTCACAAAAATCTCCTAAAGAGAAGTACGTCACCAGAACGCACGAGGCCGGGGCATTCACCCCGGCCTCGTGCGCTTTGTGAATTGAAGTTGCTCACTTGGGCTGGAGTCGCGCCCCTGCGTCGAGGCGAATGCACTCAGCGTTCATGTAGGAGTTGCAAATCAACTCGGCAGCCAGTGAGGCGAACTCATTGGCGAAGCCCAGTCGGTGGGGGAAAAGTACATCGCGGGCGAGCTGGGCTTTGAAGGCCTCAGAGCCCTCGCCCTCTCCGTAGATCGGGGTGTCGATGAGGCCCGGCAGGATGGTGTTGACGCGCACGCCGATGACGGCGAGGTCACGTGCCATGGGCAGAGTGACGCCGACGATGCCGCCCTTCGAAGAGGAGTAGGCAACCTGGCCAATTTGGCCGTCTTCGGCAGCGAGTGATGCGACATTGACGATTGCACCTCGACTGCCGTCAGCGTCAGCTGTGTTGTGTGACATTGCCGTGGCGGCGAGGCGAGCCATGTTGAATGAGCCCACGAGGTTCACTTCAAGCACCTTGCGGTAGGACTCCAGCGGGTGAGCACTGGCGTATTCGCCGTCCTTGCCAATAGTGCGTCCCACCCAGCCGATACCGGCAGAGTTCACGAGTGACCACAGAGGAGCCGCAGCCTTGGCAGCCTCAACGGCGGCAATGCCGTCTTCTTCTGAGGCCACGTTGCACTTCGAGAAGGAGCCACCGATCTCGGCGGCCAGGGCCTTGCCCTGTTCTTCGTTCAGGTCAGCGACCACTACGTGGGCGCCTTTGGAGGCGAGGAGTCGGGCGGTGGCCTCGCCGAGGCCAGAAGCGCCACCGGTGACGATGGCAGAGGTGCCGTCGAGCTTCATCATGAGAGAGGGTCCTTTCGTAGGTGATGCCCTTGAGGGGGCCGGCTTAGTCTGCCGCAGTCGGCCGCCTTGGTCCAAGAGCTTCTCTGAGGTCCTAGGTTGGGGCAATGGCAACCCGTTATGACGTGGAGCTCGCTGAGATCGCCGAGTTACTTGACGGCGAGCCCGCCTTTCGGGCTCGTCAGGTGTTCGAGGGGCTCCACCAGGGTCTTCGTACCCCCGAAGAGATGACCAATCTTCCCCTCGAACTGCGCAAGCGGGTGGCCGAACTCCTGCCTCCGAGTCTTGAAGTCGCCGCCGAGTCCCATTCTGATGACGGTCAGACCACGAAGTGGGCGCTTCGCCTGAGTGACGGAGCCCAAATCGAGACGGTCCTGATGGCCTATGACGAGCGCGTGACTGCGTGTGTTTCGAGCCAGGCTGGTTGCGCCATGGCCTGCTCGTTTTGTGCCACTGGCCAAGGCGGCTTCGCCCGACATCTCAGCGTTGGCGAGATTGTCGAACAAGTCGTGATTGCCGCTCGCGCCGCTGCGCCGAGACGGCTTTCCAACCTTGTCTTCATGGGAATGGGCGAACCCTTGGCCAACTATGACCGAACGCTCGGCGCTGTTCGGCGGATCAACGAAGCAATCGGAATTGGTGCTCGAAAGATGACGATTTCAACAGTGGGGATTGTTCCTGGCATTCGCCGGCTTGCTGGCGAAGATATTGAAGTGGGACTTGCAGTGTCGTTGCACTCAGCAAATGACAAGAATCGGAATGAGCTGGTCCCGATTAACAAGCGCTATCCACTTGGAGTACTCGCTGAAGCATGTGAGGAGTATCTCGATTCCACGCATCGTCGTCTGACGTTCGAATGGGCGTTGATTGACGGAGTGAACGACACCGATCGAGACGTCACAGAACTCGCTGCCTATGCCCGAAACCTTGGCGCGCATGTGAACTTGATCCCTTTGAACCCCACCCCGGGCTACCTCGTACGAGGTTCCTCCCCGGATCGAGTTCGAGCCTTCGTTGGAGGCCTTCGAGACGCTGGGATCAATGCCACGGTTCGACATACGCGCGGCAGGGATATTGATGCTGCCTGTGGCCAGCTTGCAGCACGAAGCGGCCTTGAGATCAGGAGTGCGAAGTGAAGCTCTTTGGTGTCGTGCTCGGAGGCTCCTTAGCAAAGGGGCGCTTGGGCGAGGATCACGAGACCGTATTCGTGGTGGCGAGTGATGAGGCTGAGGCAAAGCGAAGGGCGAAAGCTCGATGGGGTGGAGCAGGACGCGCTCATCTTGATGCCATCATTTCGTTAGAGGTCGTTGATGGGCACCGAATTATTCTCGAACCGACAGAAGAAGCCGACCAAACAGCGTTGCGCTCAGCGAACGATGATCCTCACGACGAGGACTGAAAGCCCCTAGGACTGAGAGCGAAGCGCTTCGAGCGCTTCATCAGCGTGACGGTTCATGGAAGTCTCTGAGGAGATCATCCGAATGATCCGACGATCAGTGCCAATGACGAAGGTCGCCCGCTTTGTACGGAGCAGATCCAAGCGTCGCTTCACACCAAACTGGCGAGCCACATCTCCATTGCTATCGGCCAGCAATGGATAGTCAAAGGCATGCTTGTTTGAGAATTCAGCCTGTTTCTCGACCGTGTCCATCGAGATTCCAACGCGCTGGGCACCGAGAGCACCGAACTCGCTGCCGAGGTCTCGAAAGTGGCACGACTCCTTCGTGCAGCCACTGGTGAGGGCGGCGGGGTAAAAGAAGAGGACCACCGGGCCCCCTTCAAGAAGCGCCGAGAGCCGGCGAGGGGTTCCCGTCTGGTCGGGAAGTTCAAAGTCGTCGACGAGATCACCTGGGCGCATGACCTCAGGCTACTGACCTGACGGGATCAGTGCTTAGGCGTCAAAACGGAAGCCCACGCCCCGGATAGTGAGCAAGTGGAAGGGCTCGGCAGGATCGACCTCGATCTTGCGGCGAAGCCGCTTGATATGAGTGTCGAGCGTCCGGGTATCGAGGAGGTCTTGGCCCCACCACAAGGTATCGATGCACGTGTCGCGAGTCACGACCCGACCCGCACTCGTCACCAGAAGCCAGAGGAGGTCAAACTCTTTGCGTGAGAGGTCGACCTTCTCGCCGCGAACCCAGGTGTCGCGGCGAGAAGAATCCATACGAACAGGCCCGTTCTCAACAACTTCGTCGTCGGCAGCATCGGCTCCTTGCCGACGCAAAACGGTACGGATTCGGGCAATTAATTCTCGGAGTCGATAGGGCTTGGCCACATAATCGGTCGCACCCAGTTCGAGTCCAAGTACGACATCGATTTCGCCGTCGCGCGCCGACACCATGATCACGGGGACCTCGGAAATCGATCGGATCTCTCGGCATACTTCTGTCCCGGGCCGATCAGGCAACATCACATCGAGCAGGACGATGTCCGGAGACAGGGACCGAAACTGTTCCATTGCAGAGGCTGCATCAGCTGCGGTGGCAACCAAGAAGCCTTCGGCGCCAAGACCTGAACTCAGCGCATCTCGATAGGACTCCTCGTCATCCACGATGAGCACCAGAGGCGGGGTGGGAGAGGGAAATGAAATCGAAGCTTCCACAATTTGGGCCATCAGGCTCCGCCGTCACCAGGGTGGCGGAATGAGGGATGCGAACGACGAGACCGCTCAAACTGCCCAAAGGGGGAAAGGGCTGAAGGAGCGGTCTCGGCAGGGCGGCACCGACGGGGGGAGCGTCGAGCCACCGGGCAGCCGTGCACCGAAGAGGTTCGGCTGCGCCATGTTGGCGTTATGAACTGAAGAGAGAGAGTCCTCAACGCCATAGGAAACAACCTAAAAGTCTGAGGTAAACGCCGACGGGTCCTGAGATGGCACCCGGGTGTCTTCGTGGTGAATTGTTGGCGAAAACCGTAGATCTGGGGGTCTACGCTTCTACAGGAGCTCGGGAGGAGAACGAGGTGGAGTTCAGTACGACAAATCTGATCGCTGCCTCTGCCGACGAGGTGCTTCGTGCCATGGCCGATCCGGGGTACTACGAGTTCTTGTCCACCAAGGTCTCCGCGATCGAGCAACCCGAACTTCTGAGCGAGACCACCAACCATGGCGTTCTCGAGGTACGAGTGCGGTATGCCTTTGCCGGTGAGGTTGGTGGGCCCGCAAGAATGTTCATCGATAGCGACAAACTCACCTGGGTGATTCACTCGAGTTGGGATCTTGCGACGAAGGCGGCAACGGTTGACATCATCCCTGACCACTACACGGACCTTGTGGTGGCAGATGCCGAAATGACGCTTGTCGATGGGGATCAAGGTTGCACAGAGACAATGGCGGGATCTCTGCAGGTGAAAGTGCCCCTTATTGGAGCGCAAGCAGAGAAGATCATCATTGAAGGACTTGTGAAACATCTCGCGGCTGAGGCGGTAGCCCTCGGTGCCTACGCCGCCACGCTCCGCTGATGCCTGAACTCTCTCGTGACGGTGAGGTATTCATTCTCAACCTCGGTAATGACGAGAATCGCTTCTCGCGCGCATGGCTAGGAGAAGTGCGTGAAGCGATCGCCACGGTAGAAGCAGTGGAGGGCCCTCGTGCACTCTTGACCACTGCCCAAGGGAAGTTTTGGTCAAACGGCCTCGTGATTGATGAAGTGCTCGCTGACCCCGAGGAATCGCGTCGCTACATCGCTGGAGTGCAAGGTCTCTATGCGGCAATGATCCGACTGAGTGTTCCGAGCGTGGCTGCCATTAGTGGACACCTTTTCGGCGCAGGAGCAATGTTTGCACTGACGCATGATTTTCGAATCATGCGAGAGGACCGCGGGTGGTTTTGTCTCCCCGAGGTCGAGCTTGGCCTTCCCTTTACTCCCGGCATGGGGGCATTGGTGCAGTCCCGCCTCACCCCCCAGTCGGCACACGAGGCCATGACGACCTCACGGCGATACACGGGGACAGAGGCCGTGACCGCTTCAATTGTGGATGAAGCCGCCAGTGAGAGTGACGTCTTTTCACATGCACTCGAGAGGGCTCGGTCCCTCACCCCGAAAGCAGGGGCGGCCCTCGCCGCGGTGCGAACCCAGATGTATGGGGGCGTTCTTGAGATTCTTGACCGAGAGGCTGCCGGGTAGGGCCAGCGCTTCGGCACATACAGGCGTCAGGCTTTAGTGTGGGTCGGTCATCAGGGGGGGCCACCCCCCAGCGTTGAAGGAGGGGTCATGGCAGAAGCACCGAAGATGTTCGTTCCCGACGGTCTCGTCGAGCAGCTTGAAACCAGAGTGCAGGAGGCATCGCAGTCCTGGATCCCTGGGGTCACGGTCAGCGGGATTGCTCCGCTGACAGGCGGTGCATCGAGTCTGACCTTCACTGTTGACTTCGACGGTGCACCTGCGGGATACGAAAAGGTGGTCCTCAAGGTTGCCCCTCCGGGGCTCCCCGCTACGACGAACCGCGACATCCTTCGTCATGCGGTCGTG
>Ga0114959_10000613_pt1 | contig 33529 bp, 24 predicted proteins | sample C_130625_EF_Meta_FD_87317 | JGI IMG/M metagenome (GOLD analysis project Ga0114959, IMG submission 87317) | Freshwater microbial communities from Lake Croche, Canada to study carbon cycling - C_130625_EF_MetaG | ecosystem: Environmental > Aquatic > Freshwater > Lake | place: Lake Croche, Canada... | reverse complement strand
GGAGAAAAATGATAATTTGGTCGCCAATGGGGCGTTTCTTTTGGCGTTTGGCTAAAAGATAAAAAAGGTAAAAAAGGTAAAAATAGGGAAAGTTGTAATAGCTTTTTCATGTGAGATTTTATTCATGACATGATTTTGAGTCCTGCCATGAGTCGTTCTGTTTGAGAGATTTATAACTTTAAATATATTTTTTAACAACTAGTTCTTCTCCATCAAAAACTGCAAAATGGTAGCTTTTTTCATCATCGTACGCCCACTGACCGAGGTTTATGTAGCGACTATTGTCACCGACGGGCAAATCTAGTAACAAATGCCGATGCCCAAAAATGTAGAAATCGTGGTGTTGTAGCGCTTCTTGTTCTTTGGCAAAACTCCAAAGCCATTCACCATCGCCCCTAAATTGCAATTCCCGTTTGATGCGTTCTTCATCCTTGTTGTTGCCAGACCACCACGTGGCTAAGGAAATTCCTAGGTGTGGGTGAATCCAGCCAAAAGCCCATTGCGAGAGTTTACTTTCAAATATTTTCTTTAAATATTTATAACCTAAATCGCCAGGTCCTAATCCATCTCCGTGAACGATGTAGAAGCTGAAGCGTTTAGCGTTTAGCGTACAGAGTTCAAAGTTTTTTTGTTCAACCTTTTGAGTGATAATCGTCGAATCATTTACGCCATTTTCTAAATTCTGAACTTTGAACGCTCTGCTCTCTAGACTAACCGTATATTCCTGATAATCTCGATAAACCTTAATGTTCATTTCTTTCCTAAAATAGTCGAACATCCAAATATCATGATTTCCCGAAAAAATAATAATTTCTATCCCTAAATCTGATAAATATGCTAATTTACCCAACAAACGAACGTAGCCTTTTGGAACAACATTTTTGTATTCAAACCAAAAATCAAAAATATCTCCTACTAAGAAAATAATTTGTGCATCTTTTCTGATATCGTCAAGCCAAGCAACAATTTTTCGTTCACGGGTGAGACTGGTTTGATGGTCGGGATAACCCAAATGGAAATCTGAAGCGAAATATATTTTTTTATCTTGTTGTAAATTAATCGAAGTCATACGTTTTTTTTATGGCTAAAAATTGGATAATTGCCCAATCTTAAATGTTCAAAGATACGGAAATTTACTGGTGCATAAAAAAGGGAGGCTTCGTAAAAACGAAACCTCCCGAATCAAAGTCTAAATTTTAAAAAATATTTTTAAAGCGATTTTCTCAAGATCATTTCCATCGAAACATTTATACTTTGGCGTTTGCCTCCATGAATCATTTCTGCGGCCAATTTGCCTATTTCTTTTGGTTTTAAAGAAATAATGCTAATTCCTCCCGCCAAAATTTCTTTGTAACAAGAGTCATTTAACGAAATTATTCCAACTTGTTTCCCTAATTCCAATTCTTGATTTTGGACTGATTTGATGACTGCCACTAAATCCACATCATCCATGGTAAGATAAACATGGCCTTCTTCAACTTCTTCATCTTGGAAACCATCTAATATTTGAAAATCATATTGATTTATTTCACAAAAATTTCTAAAACCTGTCATTAATTCCGAATCAAAATATTCCTCCTCGGTCAACACTAAGTTCAAAGTTTTATATTTTTTAAAAAGTTTGGCGTTTTGTTGTAAAACATTAAAAAATTCATTGCCCGAATTACATAGAATTGAGGAATTAACGTTCAATAAAGAAGGCATTGATTGTTCAAGAAAAATCAATCTTTCTCCTGTTATCTTCTTTAAACATTTAATATTTTCCTCTGTTTCCTCAATCAAGTGAGGCATAATCAAATAATAATGATAATTGCCGAGATGATTGTTAATTATATCTCTAAAGTTTTCACTTTTGTAATTATAAGTGAAAATATCAACCGCCGCTTCCTTACCCGCAAAATCTACAAATGCATTAAAAATAGCTTTATTGTTCTCCGTGATTTTTCCAACTAAAAATAAAATTTTGGTTTTGGTTTTAGCCGATTTGCCAGAAATAAAATAGCCTTTTCTGAAAATTGAAGTGATAACACCCAAGCGGTGAAGTTCCGAGTATGCTCGTTCAACGGTGTCACGTGAAAGATAACATTCCTCGCTTGCTTCATTGATAGAAGGTAACCTTTCACCAGTTTGTAAAGTGCCTTTTTCAATATCTACTAGCAAAGTATTTACTAATTGTTGATACTTAGGAGTTTTGGAATCTTGCTTTGCCTGAGCAAAGTTTCTAAACGTTGTTATCATAATAAAAGGGTCGTGTTCGTGAATTTTTAAGATTTGTCTGGCAAGTTTTACAAAATTTAAAATTTTAAAAATAATTAATATCAAGATTTGTGAATCAGAATCATTTTAAATTGACTTTCATTACAATGATTTTGAATATTGAAAAATTATTAAAAAATGCATTAAATTAGTCAAATTTAATATTGAAATAGTACATTTTGGTAATGTAAATTTACGATTAAAAATTTGAAACAATTAGTATATTTCTTTCAATTATTAGTACAAATCTTACAGTTTAGTGTTTAATGACTTCCGCTGTCCTGCTATACCCTGATGATACGCCTCTGTATAAAACAGGATATTTGTGAATTCCACAAACTGTTAATTAGATTAAAAATTAAACTTCTGTGAATAATCCTTTAGCCGTTTCTATCAAAAATGCCGAAAAAACTACCTTGAAAGTATTACTTATTTTCAACAGGCTTAGTGATTATCGGAATGAAATCTATAATGGATTTTTGTTGCATATTGGTAGTAGAGCCTCCGTAGATTTATACATTCATTCTATCTCGAATCAAAACTCCTTACACTTCGCCGAGGTTATTCGAGATAAAATAAATCACTATGATTTCGTGGCCATTATGCTTCACGCAACCCACATTAATGAAGATATTTTAAAAACAGTAAATAGTATTCCTAAGGAAAAGTTGTTGATTTTGGATAAACGAAACGAGTTTATTCGGGGAAATTATGCTTGTGTTTATCAAGATTTTGAAGCAGATATTTATGAGGTATTGTCAAAAGCAGCCAATTTAATATTCAAGTATAAAACCTTAAACTTTGTCATACAGGAAAAATATTTTTATTCGCTTGCTATCATGGAAGGCATAACCCGTTTTGCGATTGAAAATAATTTACGGTATAATATTTACACAGAAATAGACGCCAAAATAATCCGTAAAAATGAAGCTTATGTGGTTTTATCCGAACGCTTTTTAACGGAAATATTGAAAGGCTGTCAAGCTCAAAATTTGAAAATAGGGATTGAGATTGGCATTTTATCCTATCATGAAACGCCCGTGAAAAAAGTGCTTTCAGGCGGAATCACTGTGGTTACCACCGACCATTTCCAATTAGGAAAAACAGCCGCCGAACTCATCCTTAATGGTAAAAAAGAACATATTCGAAATCCATTTTTGTTTATTCAAAGAAATTCCCTTTAATTGTGTTTTCATTTAACACAAGACCTTTCAGTGGACAATATTTCCTTCATTATCAATCAATTAGCCGAAGACCGTGAGCAATATTTTAATGCGGTTGCTCCACCGATCATTCAAACCTCAAACTTTGCTTTCAAAGATTTTAAATCGCTACGAGAAACTTTTGAGGATGAGTTTTCGGGTGAATACATCTACACAAAATCCAAAAATCCAACGGTTGATATTTTACGAAAAAAATTAGCGGCTTTGCAAGGTTCAGAAGATGCCTTGGTGACAAATTCTGGAAGTTCGGCCATTTTTTGTAGTATTTTAGCTAACGTAAAAGCAGGCGACCACATTATTTCCGTGGCAAAACCGTATTCTTGGGCCGCAAAAATGTTGGAAGTGGTTTTGCCAAGATTCAACATTACGCACACTTACGTTGATGGACGTGATATTCAAAATTTTGTGGATGTTTGTCGGTCAAATACCACGTTGATTTATTTAGAATCGCCCAATTCTTGGGACTTTCAACTGCAAGATTTACAGGCAGTTGCTGATTTTGCTAAGCCCAAAAACATCACTACTATTATTGATAATTCATACTGTTCTCCAATTTATCAAAAACCGCATGAATTTGGCATCGATTTGTGTTTACATTCCGCCACAAAATACATTGCGGGTCATTCTGATACGGTTGCGGGGGTAATTACAGGCTCAAAAGCACTAATCAAGAAGATTTTTGATTCGGAATTATCTAACTCCGGAACGAGCCTTTCGCCCTTCAATGCGTGGCTGTTGATTCGTGGATTGCGGACTTTGGAAATTCGATTGCAGCGCATTTCAAAAACGACTTTAAGGGTGGTAGATTTTCTGAAAAATCATCCTAAAATTGAACAAGTAATCTTTCCATTTGATGAATCTTTCCCGCAAATTGAATTGGCAAAAAAACAAATGACAGGCGCCTGTGGATTATTGACCATTGTTCTTCAACCAATTGATTATCAATGTATTGAAGTTTTTGCTTTGTCGCTAAAAAACTTTTTGTTAGCGGTTAGTTGGGGAGGGCACGAATCCTTGATTATGCCTAAAGCGGCAGGGATGAAGCCTGAGGATTATGACAAAAACAACCCAGAACACCGAATGGTGAGATTGTACATTGGCTTGGAGGATGCTGATTTTTTGATTGATGATTTAGGGGCTGGATTAGAGATCCTATAGTTTGCAGTTTTCAACGGGCAGTACGTAGTAAAATAAAACGCATCTATTTTGAAGGTCAATTTTACTACGTACTGCTTACTAAATTTTCTCTTTACTTTTCCAATAAAAATAGAAAGGCAATCCCGTTGCCATCAACCCTAACCCAATTAATGCTTCTTGAGGTTTTTCAATTAAAGTATTCACAATTAGGGCAACACAAAATAAAATAAAGATGGCAGGAACAACGGGATAACCAATTACTTTGTACGGTCGTGGAGCGTCCGGCATCTTTTTACGTAAGACAAAAACACCAAAAGCAGTTGCTCCATAAAAAATGAAAGCGGCAAAAACCAACATATCCGTTAATTGGTCGAAAGTACCCGAAAGCACCAAAAGCGAAGTCCAAATTGCTTGAACAAACAAGGCTCTAGAAGGCGTATTAAACTTTGGGTGAATATAATCTACACTTTTGAAGAACATTTTGTCATTGGCCATCGCATAAAATAACCTCGAAGCCAAAAGAATAGTGGTACTTGTGCAGTTGAAGGTAGCAACTAAGATAAGACAAGAAATTAAAAGACCGCCTGATGAACCCAAGAAGTGGTTGACAACGGCCACGGCAGCAATTCCATTTTTGGACTCATAAATATTTATAAACTCATCGATCGGTAGTATATACAAATATACAAAATTCATCATTAAATAAATTGCCATCACTCCCAATGTTCCAAAAAGTAAAGCTAAGGGTAAATTTCTTTGTGGATTTTTCATTTCTCCACCAATAAATCCAACACTTGCCCAACCTTCGTAACCCCAAAAAGCACTCAAACAAGCCAATGCTAAAGCCTTAAAAAGCGTTGAGCCATTCATGGAATTTGGGTCATACCTCACACTATTGGTAGTGATATTTTCCATGCTTCCAACGCTTGAGGTTAGGCCTAACACAATAATTATTAGCATTGTTAGTACCATTAATGCCGTTAAAACTCTACTTAGATTTTCCCCTAATTTTAGTCCTCGATAATTAAAATAGGTCAAAAACATAATTAGGGAAATTGCTACTAATTTTACACTCAAATTATCAAAAAGGTGCAAACCCAAAAAACTAAAATCGGACAAGGCTTTAGAAGTTTCTGGAAAGGAAATGAGACTATTTAAAGATTGGGCAAAAACGTAGGCAATTGATGCAATTGAGGCCGTTCGAATTACGGCGAAGTTTGTCCAACCAAAAAGGAAAGCAAAAAAGCGATTATAAATTTTACGAAAATAAACGAACTCTCCGCCCGAGTCAGCGAGCATACTGGCGACCTCAGCGTTAGAAAGTGTTCCTGCCAAGCTAATCAGGCCGGCCAACAACCAAGCGACTAACACTAGAACGGGGGATTGTAATTCTGCAGACATCGCAGCAACTTTCTTAAAAACGCCCGTTCCGATCACGGAGCTAACGATAAGAACAATGGCTGAGGTTAATCCAATAGTGCGAACTAATTGACCTTGATTTTCAGAAGATTTTGGCATGAAGTGGTTTTCGGTTTGATGAATGCTGGCACAAATTATGGATTTATCATGGTTTTACAAACCATTTTGTCCATTTCTATAATTTTTATCCTCAGGTTTAAGCATTATTCGCTCAATTAGGCTTTTTCCATGCCTAAATTAGGTAAGTGATCCACATAAAATAACTTGAAAAGTTTTATAAAACACAAACACTTATATTACCCCATTACAACACCTTTGACTGTTTTTTAACCAATAATAATCATCAAAAACTGACAAAAAATACAAAAATCATTACCTTTTTTCTTTATTTTATCTGGTTTTAACGCTGAATCTCAAAAAATAAATTAATCGTGTCAAAGATCATATCGAGGTATTAAAACTGAGTAGAATATCGTTCTACCATTTTTGGTACGAGATTTATTTCTTCTACTCGAAAGGAATAGAAAAAAAATTTCTCTGGTTCGTACGGAAGACATGTTGATTTTCAAACAAATTATTTTGAGCTACTTTTGTTCAGTACATTGCACAGCGTCAGAATTTTAAAATGATTAGCCGATGGCATTGGTACCGAAAATCAGGCTAAGATATTTTTTGGCGGATAAAAGTGTTCATTTTCTGAATGGTTGCGAAATTTAAAATTGCGTCCTTGATTTGAAAAGGACTTATTGGTTGAACCTTCAAAGAATTAATAAGTAACAAGGGTTAGTTTATAGGTAGTTTTGGATTAATTTTACCGTAAAATTAATCCAAAACATCTTGTCAGCATTGCTTTACAATCTCTCCATTTATGGGTATCAATTCGTCATTTGGCTCGTGAGCCCTTTTAATCAAAAGGCGAAATTACGAATTTCGGATGTGAGATTATCGATTGCGAATTTTGAAAAAAAAATGGGCTTAACATCGGCTATCCACTCTATTACGAAATCTGAAATCGAAAATCGAAAATCCGTTGCTTGGTTTCATTGTGCCTCTTTAGGTGAATTTGAACAAGGCCGACCCCTGATTGAAAAATTTAGAGAGACTTTTCCGACTTATAAAATTGTATTAACTTTCTTTTCACCTTCGGGCTATGAAATCCGTAAGGACTACTTAGGTGCTGATTTTATTTGTTATTTACCTTCGGATACTCCCGCCAAGGCAAAAGAATTTATTGAAAAAATAAATCCTTCGATTGCTTTTTTTGTGAAGTACGAATTTTGGTATAATTATCTTAGAATCCTTCACGAAAAGCAAATTCCAGTTATTTCTTTCTCCGCTATTTTCAGACCTAATCAAATATTTTTCAAATGGTACGGCGGTTTTTATCGAAATATTTTGACGTATTTTGATCATATTTTCGTGCAGAATCAATCATCTTTAGAATGCTTACAAAATATTAATATTCAGCATGTTACCATAGGAGGTGATACCCGTTTCGACCGGGTGAAACAAATTGCGGATGCTCGAAAATCATTGCCAATCATTGAACAATTCAAGGATGGAAAACCTTTACTAATCATCGGCTCGTGTTGGCAAGAAGATTTTGCGGTAATTAGTCCATTTTTGAATAATTTCACAAAAGATTTAAAAGTAATCATTGCTCCACACGAAATCCGTGATTCGGCGATTGAAAAGTGGAGGAAAGAGTTGAGAGGGAGTAGTATTAGATATTCTGAAATAGCCCCCCAGCCCCCAAAGGGGGAGCAAAAATTGGACTTAGAAGCTCCCCCTTCGGGGGTTGGGGGGCTACTATTTATCGATAATATCGGCATGTTATCTTCACTTTATCAATACGCTGATTTTGCATGGATAGGAGGAAGTTACGGCAAAGGATTGCATAATATTTTGGAAGCAGCCACGTTTGGATTACCGATATTTTTTGGCAATAAAAATTACCAAAAATTTCAAGAAGCCATTGATTTAGAGAGACTTACAGGTGCAAAAGCGATTAATGATACAGCCGAATTTTCATTAGAATTTCAGAAATTATACGATAATATAGAGTTGAGAAATCAAAAATCGAATATTGTTAAACAATACGTGGAGGAGAATTTAGGAGGAACGGATAGAATTATCGAGTACGTAAGAAAACTGTAGCCCGAACTTGATAGTGCGGTTACAAGACCTCCCAACTGGAAACTTCGGGTTACATAAAATATGAAAGGATTAGTCATGCGATCAACGGGTTCTTGGTATGAGGTTTTAGATGAACAGAAACATACTTGGAAGTGCCGTTTGAGAGGAAAATTTAAAATAAAAGGACTCAAAACCTCCAACCCAATTGCAGTGGGAGACAGGGTACTTTTTGACATTGAAGACAAGGTTGAAAATACAGGAATTATTCATGATATCACGCAAAGAGAAAATTATATTATTCGAAAATCTGTTCACAAAACGGCACAAGGGCACATTTTAGCGGCGAATCTCGATCAAGCCGTTGTCATTATGACACTCAATTATCCCAGAACTTCTTTGGGCTTTTTGGATAGATTTTTGGTTTCGGCGGAATCGTTCAGAATACCCACCATCATTGTTTTTAATAAAGTGGATTTGCTTTCGAAAGAAGAAAAAGAGTACCTAGTGGATTTAGCAACCATGTATGATGAAATTGGCTATCCTTCTATTTTTACTTCTGCCACGGGAAGTATCGGAATTCAAGAATTTGAGGATATTTTGAAAAATAAAATCTCTTTAATTTCGGGACATTCAGGCGTGGGAAAATCTACCTTAGTCAACCAAATTTCCCCTAATTTAGATTTGAAAACTAAGGAAATCTCAACTTTTGCCAATAAAGGTGTGCACACCACAACGTTCTCTACGATGTTCGAAATTTCCGAGAATTCTTACATTATTGACACGCCAGGCATTAAAGAATTGGGTTTGATTGACATCGAAAAAACAGAATTGTCTCACTTTTTTCCAGAAATGAGAGAGTTGTTGAACAAGTGTAAATATCATAACTGCAAACATATTAATGAGCCTCAATGCGATGTAATACAAGCAGTTAAGGAGGGATATATCCAAGCAAGTCGTTATTCAAGTTATTTGAGTATGATGGACGATGATGATAATAGGCGATAAAATAAATGGTTGTTTGGGATTTTGGTTTGAAAAACTTTAATTTGAAAGGTTATTAGCGGATTGACTATCGTCTGAACTAAACTGTACCCTTATTGAAACCATAGTCAGACTGTTAATCAAGCACATAAAACAATTTCAAACATAAATGTATGCCCTACGATATAACCATGTGTGTGGGCGAAGGTTGTCCCATAAAAAAATTATGTTATCGACATAATGCGGAGATTGAGGGGCGTCAAGATTTCTTTGGAAATTTACCATTCGATTTCAGTACCAACTCGTGTTCCGCTTTTTGGAAAATTGAATTAGTGGATAAAAAAATCCGTTTAATCGCCTATCAAATTTGGGAATCTCAGGGAAGACATTTCGGAGATTCACTACTCTATTGGAAACAGGCAGAAAAGGAGTTTATGGATTGATTTTTGATTATTTATTTGGTTAAAAAACTAGATTTTATTTTACAAAATATGAAACAACTCATGTTAAAAACCATTCTTTTTTTCACAGCTTTTCTTTTTTCACAAAGTTTAAATGCACAAATAGTTGGCGTTAAATTCGTAAAAACTAGCCTTAAAAATGCCTTTGAAATAGCCCAAAAGCAAAATAAGCCCGTTTTTGTGGAGATTTATGCCATCGGTTGTCCTCACTGCGAAAACTTCAAAAAAACCTTTGATACTAACCCAAATGTTGGGGCGTATTTCAATAAAAAATTTGTTTCGTATCAAGTGGATGTAAATTCACCTGAAGGTCGTGAATTTCGGAAGAAGCATAACATTTATGTGCTTTCAACGCCCATGATGTCTTTTTGGGATAAGGACGAAAATTTGATGCACATTCAAGTGTCGGGCGATGAACAAAATAATGAGAAATCGCTCAAGGACATGGCGGATCGTGCCACTGACCCAACTAAAAATTCGGCTTCCTGGAAGAACTATTTTCAGCAAGGTGTTCGGGATGATAATTTCCTGATTGAGTACGGCTATAATTGCAGAATGATATGCGATACGACCGGCAATATTGCCGCCATGAATGCTTTTGCAGATAAACAACAGAGTACAAATTTTCAAAACCCCATTAATTTTTTAGTGTTACAAAAAGTGATTATGGACGATGAAAACCTTCTTTTCAAACACCTAGTCAATAATTTGGATACTTACTACGCTAAATATCCTAAAAATGATGTTGTTTCAACGATTGAAAATACGGTAATGTATAGTCTATATAGTAGCCGTGCGAATAATTTTTCTTTGGATAAAATTTTGGAAATGAAAGAAACTTTGCGGAAAATTGGCGTTGATCAACAATCCATTCTTGGGCGTTTTTTACTTCTCGAAACAAAGGTTTTATTCAAGACGAAGCAAGCTGAAAAAGCCGTTGGTTTGATTGATAGTTTTTACCGAGGATTGAAAAATATTGATAAGAAAGACGGTGAATTTATTGAAAAATATGTGCGAGGATTCACCCAAGATGAAGCAGTTTTAAGTAAAATTAATTGGATATTTAAAAAGTAGGGACTGGGGGTGGCGCAGGCTTTCCCGTTGAGATTAGGGAATTAAGGTTTTTTTATCGAGTGATAATCAGATAAGTCATTAAACTGATCATTACCTTAATAATTACTTGCGACCCTAAACCCACAACTAATAATTTATAACTCATAAAAAACCATGAAACTCTGGGGTATTGATTTAGGTGGTACAAAAATTGAATGCGCTGTGCTAGACAGTGAAAATAACTTATCGGTAATTATTAGAAAACGGGTTCCAACGGAGTCGGATAATGGCTACGAACACATTGTCAATCAAATTGTTAAGCTGGTTAATATGGTTTCGGAGGAATTGGGCGAAAGACCAAGCAAAATTGGATTCGCTACACCTGGTGTTCTCGACCCTGAGACGGGAGTCATGAAAAACTGCAATACTGTTTGCATGAATGGAAAACCGATGAACCAAGATTTGGAAAAAGCTTTGGGTATTTCTGTTAAGTTGGCCAATGATGCCAATTGTTTTGCTTTGGCAGAAACATTGATGGGTGCAGGCAAGAATTATCCAAATGCCGTCTTAGTTTTTGGGGTAATCATGGGCACGGGTGTTGGTGGAGGTTTGGTGGTGCATGGGAAGGTCATCGATGGGCATCATGGTATCGGTGGTGAATGGGGGCACAATATCCTTGAAGAAGGAGGAGAACCCTGTTACTGTGGTAAAGCTGGTTGTGCTGAAAAAGTTATTTCTGGCAGTGGATTAGAACATTTTTACGAAAAAAATACGGGAACCCATCTTAAATTGAAGGAAATACTGGAAAGATATGAAGCGAAATCTGATTCAGTCGCTGAGGCAACCATCGACCGAATGTTAGAATATTATGGCCGTGGTATTTCGACTTTAATCAACGTTCTTGATCCAGATTTGATCGTAATTGGGGGAGGGGTTGGAAATATAGATTTGCTCTATACGGAAGGTTACGATAGAATTAAAAAGTATATTTTTAATGATAAAAAATTAAGCACTCCCATTGTAAAACCCCTTTTGGGTGATAGTGCAGGTGTTTTTGGGGCAGCACTTCTTTAATTTAATTATGATTTAGTGAATTATGATTTAGTAAGTATAGACGAAAAATCACAACTCACTAAATCACAACTTACAATTACCCTATTTCCTAAACACAATTGCCTTCACTGGTTCAATGCGGGTAATTACGAAAGTTGGAATAATTAAAACCAACGCTACTAATGAAATTGTGGCAAGATTTAACAGGAAAATTACCCACCAATTCAAACTGATTGGAACGGTGTTCATGTAATAATTTGCGGCATCTAACGGAATGACTTTAAAGTATTTTTGGATGAAACAAATGCCAATTCCAAAGATGTTTCCGTAGATTAATCCCTTAAAAATCATGGAAAAACCACTCCAAAGAAATATATTCCTGATTTGCCAATTGCTGCTGCCTAGTGCCTTCAAAACACCAATCATTGGTGTGCGTTCCAACATCAAAACGAGCAAAATTGAAATCATATTGAAGCACGCTACGAACAAAATTAGCGTCAAGAAAATGACCATATTTCTATCCAACATTCCCAACCAATCAAACAATCCCATAAAAGTATCCGTGATTTTCTCCAATTTCATATCGGGCTGTAATTTATCCTGAACAGTTTTGGCGGTGGCATCCAATTGCTCAAAATTTTTGACGTAAATCTCATAGCTTCCTACCGAATCTGCTCCCCAACCGTTGATTCGCTGAATTAAACCCAAATCACCAATGATGAGGTTTTTATCAAATTCTTCTAGACTGGTTTCGTAAATACCCTTAATCATTAATTTTCGTGGTCGGTCGGTGGCGTTTAAAAAATATATAATCGGCGAATCTCCTACTTTCAATTGTAACTTATTCGCCACAATTTTACTAATTAAAATGTCTTTTGAATAGGTAGAATCTAAAAATTCAATTTGTTTTCCTTCGATCAAATTGGGTTGGAAACGCTCAAAATCGAAATCTTTACCGATGCCTTTCATCACCACGCCCATCATGTCTTGACGGGTCTTCAAGATACCAGCTTTTTGGATAATGGTCTGTAAATGAGTAATTTCTGAAATATTTTTGTAATTCCTGAATAAATCGGTTTGCGTACCTAATGGATACTGTTCATAAGATTCATTGGCAGAAAACTTGACAATTTTTATATGACCAGCCAAGCTGAAAATTTTCTGATTAATGGCATTTTTAAACCCAAATAATACCGCAAAAGCCAAAATCATTACGGCCAAACCTACGGCAATACTGCCCACGCCAATTTTGGTAACCGTGCTAGAAAACGAAGAATTTTGAGTATTTTGGATACGTTGAGAGATGAAATAGGGAAAATTCATGGGGTATTTTGTAAATTTGAATTATTATAACAGTTTCCCAAGTGAGCGTAACTGATTTTAATACAAATTACAACGATTTTGGTATAATGGCATACAACATGAATTTATCTTTTTTTAAAAACACATTCATTTTTTTGAATTTTTGGGTATCAACTTCCTGTGCTTTCTCCCAATTGGACTCCGCAAAAGGCCTAAAGACAGGTGCAGAGCAAACCAATCTATACATTTCTGATTTAAAAGGCAAAACGGTTGCTTTGGTCGTAAATCATACTTCTACGATTGGGAAAACGCATTTGGCTGATTCAATGCTGTCATTAGGAATAAAAATCAAGGTCATTTTTGCGCCCGAACATGGATTTAGAGGAACGGCAGATGCGGGTGAACACGTGGCAAATGGCCTTGATAAAAAGACTGGCCTGCCAATTGTATCTTTGTACGGAGCTAATAAAAAGCCTTCTGCCGCACAATTGGAAGGAATTGATGTGGTAATTTTTGATATTCAAGATGTGGGAGCAAGGTTTTATACCTACACTTCCACGATGCATTATGTCATGGAAGCGTGTGCGGAGCATTCGAAAAAGTTATTGATTTTAGACAGACCAAATCCCAACGGTCATTACTTGGATGGACCGGTTTTGGATAGAAAATTTGCTTCATTTGTGGGTTTAAATCCGGTGCCTGTGGTGCATGGCTGTACGGTAGGAGAACTGGCTCAGATGATTAACGGGGAAGGTTGGTTGCGTGGAAATATAAAGTGTAATTTACAGATTATTAAGTGTTTAGGGTATAAACATTCAACCACGTATAATCCTCCAATTGCCACTTCGCCCAATTTGCCGAACTTGCAATCCATGCTTTTGTACCCGTCCATTTGTTTTTTTGAAGGTACCGAGGTAAGTGTAGGGCGTGGTACCGACAAGCAATTTCAAGTAATTGGTTCGCCAAATCCTAAGAGTGGTGATTTTACTTTTACACCCGAAGACAAACCAGGGGCACAGAATCCTCCGCAAAAAGGGAAAGTGTGTTATGGCCAAGATTTGTCTAAAATTGATGCCCGCAAACAAGCATTTACGTTGAACTATTTGATTGATTTCTACCAAAAATCTGACAATAAACTAAATTTCTTTAGCAGCCCAGGTTTCTTTGATAAATTGGCCGGAAGTGACTCGCTTCGCAAGCAAATTGTGGCAGGTTTGACTGAAAAGCAAATTCGAGCATCTTGGAAAATAGATTTAGATACGTATAAAAATATTCGAAAGAAATATTTATTGTATGAATTGTAATTGCTTTTACCATTATTATTTTGCTGTCTTATTCTTGTCCAAAGAATTTTTTCATAGAACGACCACTTACTGATCACGCCCTAAACCATTGAATCTTATCATTTTTTATTACGAATCATACTCATCACTTTTGTACCATTGCTATTGATTGACGGATTCAAATGAGCCGATCTAGCTTTCACTCCAAAGTCAAAAAATGCTTATTTGGCGGCGCTGAAAAACAAAAATGCACTTGTTGGATTCTGTACCATCGCCTCGTTTAATTTTGATGAGCGGTTCAAGTACGGCATTTGGTGTAGATAGCGATTTGTTGTCAAGAGAATTAGAAATTCCCGTGGTTAATGCCTCTTTATACTACAAATTAGGGAGTCGGTTTATGATGAATCAACTGAAAGCAACCCTTAAAAAAGGAGATATTGTACGGATTTCTTTAGCACAGGTGCTTACTTCTGAAGGGGATTACCATGAGAAATTATTGGCTGCTGATTTTTACCCTCCAGCGAAACATTGGCTTCATTTTGCCTCATTTTCTGAAGAAATAAGTGCTTATGCTATTCATAGATTATGCGTATATGGGATATCAAAATTGCTTAGACATTTTTGGGGGAAAAGCAGCGTTTTACGCTCGTTATACTCGTAATTTAATTTTCTTTCCAAATCGAATAAAATCACCCCAAATTGATGAGAAAATCGCTGATTATTTCCGCAAAGGATTCTCATAAAAAGGCGATTTATTAGCGCATCTGAACAAGCCTCCCATCCGTCCTCTTAATGATTTGGCCGGTCTTGAAAATCTAAATTATTCCGTTGAAATTCAAGCAATTAATCAATTTGTAAAAGAAGTTAGGGCAAAAGGGGGAGAGGTTTTTTGGTTTTATCCCTGTTATTCGTAGACCGGATACAAAATGGTAAAGGAGCTTTAGAATATTATGTAAAACAGGTTGAAAAAAATGTTAATTGCCTTAAAGTCAATTATTTAAAGGATGGAATTTGCCCAGATGATTGTTTCTATGACACGCATTTTCACCTATTTGGAAATGGCAGAATCGAACGTACTCAAAAATTAATTGATACCATAAAAAACCATGCTTTTTAACTCCATACAATTCTTAATTTTCTTTCCCACCGTTACGATTTTATATTTCGTACTACCCTATCGTTTCCGTTGGGCTCTGCTTTTGATAGCGAGTTGCTATTTCTACATGGTTTTCAAACCTATTTATATCCTAATTCTGGGCTTCACAATCGTCATTGACTATTTTGCGGGGATTTTCATTGAGCAATCGGAAGGTAAAATTCGAAAATTATATCTTTTCTTGAGCCTCATGGCCAACATTGGCGTGTTGGCAATATTCAAATATTTTAATTTCTTGAACCTCAATTTTACCTGACTTTTGGAAGGATTTGACCTTAAAAATCCAGTTCTTTTTCTCGAAATTTTGTTGCCCATTGGCTTGTCTTTTCAAACTTTCCAAGCCATGTCTTATACCATTGAGGTATATCGTGGAAATCAAAAAGCCGAACGCCATTTTGGCATTTATGCTTTGTATGTGATGTTTTATCCGCAATTAGTGGCTGGACCCATCGAACGTCCACAAAATGTAATTCACCAGTTTAATGAGAAGCATGACTTTGATTATCAGCGATTTACTGACGGGCTGAAATTGATGGCTTGGGGAATATTTAAGAAAGTTGTCATTGCCGACCGGCTTTCTTTGATGGTTGGAGAGGTTTATAAATATCCCTATAATTACAAGGGAATTCCCTTAATCGTATCTACCGTTTTCTTTTCCATCCAAATATTTTGCGACTTTTCGGGCTATTCAGATATTGCCCTTGGTTCGGCACAAGTGATGGGTTTTAAATTGATGAAAAACTTCGACCGACCTTATTTTTCAAAAACAATTTCTGAATTTTGGCCACGTTGGCATATTTCATTATCCTCGTGGTTTAGAGATTATTTGTACACTTATTTGGGGGGAAATCGGGTTTCAAAATGGCGAAGAGAGTATAATCTTTTTATCGTTTTCTTAGTATCGGGCATCTGGCACTGCGCAAGTTCGACGTTTCTTATTTGGGGAGCCATCCACGGTTTTTATCTGGTTTTTGCTAACTTAATGGCTAATTTTACAAATAAAATGGTCAATTTTATTGGCATTCATCAATGGCCATTTTTGTATAAATTAATCCAGATTCTAATAATTTTCTGTTTGACTTCCTTCGCTTGGATTTTCTTTCGTGCCTCCAAGCTTCAAAACGCCACTTACATTGGCTCGCATCTGTTTACAGACCTAGGTGAGCAATTGCAACAGCTTGGTAATAAAAAGTTTATCCAAAAAAATATCTTTTTAGGAAAAGGGATTACTAATTTTGCGATGGTGGCTGTTGCGATGATTGTGATGGAAATGGTTCACCTAAAACAAAGAGGGAGAAGTCTGAGAACATCACTAAATCAAAGCCCTTTATTAGTTCGTTGGGTGCTTTATTACGGAATTATCTTAGCTATTTTATTTTTGGGAATGTATGACGAACCAGCACAATTTATTTACTTTCAGTTTTAAATTGACTCTCCAAGCGTTGTACCAATAAATTTACCATTCTTTTGGTCAATTCTTCTTCGTTTTCGATAAATGTCTGATATTCATCTATGGTAAAAATCCCCGTGATGATGCCTTCAAGATAATGCTTGAATTTCATGTCTTTTCTTACAGCTTGGTCGATATAAACGTATTTTTCTTTTTCAGAAAGCTTATCAAATGTGCCTTTACGTTTATTGCAGTAGGTTTTAAAGATTTCAATCAGTAAATCGTGCTGCAATTTCAAGATTGGGCGTAATACTTCATTCTGAAATTTTTCACATTCGCTCTGTGCTTCTTTTTCGAAATTGAGTACAGGGCGAATGGTTTTTATGTTAGTTTCTCTCATATTTGTTAACCCAGTTTAGTTAAAACTGCTTTAAATAAGAAACCTTTATAATGCTTTGTTGTTCATTTTGACGGGCTAATTCATTCGTTTTTGTGCGAGAAAGTCCATCGTTGGAAAGTCTTGTTCGGTAATCGTCATAACCACGTTGATTTAATACCAGATAAATAAACGATAATGGACGATATTCCCAAGAAAAGCGAACATTCCAAACGTCAAAATTGCTGATAGAACTGTGTTGATAAAACCCAATTAATTGTATCCTCGGATTTAAAGCAAAGCGACCTGAAAGTGTGTAAAGCTGATTATTTCCAGACTCATTTTTTACGCCTAAATTACTGTAATTATTATTTGCAAAACGTCCTTCAATTGATATATGTGGTAAAGGGGCAACTCTAAAGTTTCCAGATATAGTGGTTAACGCTCCATTATAATATTTTCCAGTTTCGGCAATGACAAAAACGGAAACTTTCTTTGATCCATCACTTGAGGCTACCGCACTAAATCGATTATAATTATATTTTCCTTGAGGAATATTGATATTGAAGAAAGATAATGATTCGCTGCCATCCGTGTAATCCAATAATTGGTAATAATTATCGGCAAATAAACCAAATGCACCTCCATTTTGCAGGGTAAACCACACAGGATTGATATTGACTCTTTCTTCGATTAGTTTCCCAGATGTTGCAGCGTAATAATTCAAATAAAATCCGCCTGGCTCGAAGGCTCGGATGAATTTAGGCAACCATTTCCCCCTATTTAACCAATAAAATCCGCTTGAATTTTCCGATACATTTGGGCGAGAAACAAAGCCCATTTCTGGGTTAAAATCTTGATTGACGATATTTTGACTAAGCCAATAGATCCAATTAATTCCCTTGTGAACGAACTGATAATGACCCGCAAAACCAGTTTTTTGCCCAGTCCCACCCGAAAGCATGGCCATAGAATTAATGCTTGTACTTTCATTGATTCTGAAAAAACCATCGACCGAACTCGTTAGGTTTTGGCGAATAGCATCGTTTTTCCAAGTACCGATAAAACCGATTCTATGTTGTTTTCCAACATTTTTTGAAAAACGCCCCACAAAAAAATTGGTCGCTGTGCTACTATCCGCATCTCGTTGACGGACGAATAAAAGTCCAGAATTACTTTTCAGGGAGCGATTCACCATTCTAAAACCTGCCTCAATCGGAATTGGTTTCCCTTCGTTACTTAGACCAATGGTTCTACTAAAAAATGGTTGTATAATTTGTTGTCCACCATAAAATTGATCAATCGGTGAAATTCCAGCGGCGAAGAGAGAAGCATTTTCGAGAAAAAACTGCCGACGTTCTGGGAAAAATACGGATAATCGAGTCAGATTATTCACCTGTTGATCGGCATCTGCCTGCGCAAAATCGGTATTATAGGTTAAATCAACGACCGTATTTGGGGTAACTGCCCATTTGATTTCTCCCCCAACTTTCAAAGATGATCCGTTGGTTTTTTCATATAATTCTGAACCATCGTAACGATCGTTCGAAACCAGTAAATAAGGTTGTACACGAATATTTGGGCTTGGTGGAGGCGCTTGAATATTTGTCAATTTTCCTGCGTATTGCATCCTTGAAGTCGAAAACGCTCTCGGAACTGCCGACCAAGCGGATTGTTCATTGGTCATTCGTCGAAGCCTAAAAAAGTTAATTCCCCAAGTTTGGGAACGCTTATTATGTTGATAACGAAGTGTTTTCCAGGGAATGGAAAACTCGGCAATCCAAGCTGTATCACTGCGAGAGGTGCGAACACGCCAAAGCCCATCCCAATCTTCATCAAAAAGTTGGTCGTCAAAAGTCAACAGATCACGCTGTGAACCATAAGGATTTGCCATGAAAACCATTGCATTTCGTTCATCATCAAAGCCATCGATGGATAGGCCGATTTGATCACTACCACCATAGTCAAAATCTCGTTGAAGATTCGGTACTCGCAATGCTTTTTTGCCTCCGGGTTCATACATAATGGCTGCAATGTACAGATAATCAGCATTATACAATAATTTGAAAATGGTTTTCTGATTGGCAGGATGTTTTTGGTTGGGTTCTATTTGAACGAAATCGGTAATTTCTTTGGCTTGATTCCAAACGGCCTCGTCCAATTTTCCATCCACTTTTAGAAAAATATTGATTGGAGTTGCTTCAATGTGTTTTTTGATAGAATCGGGTAGAAAAATTTCTTGAGCGTTGATATCATAAGAAAAAAGCAAGAGGAACAAGCAGTAAAATTTACGCATATATCTGATGATGAATGGTTTCAAGCACAAAGGTACGGATTTCAAGAAGTGTAAAAAAGAGAATTTTTGGTAGCATAAAAAAAGGACGATACTGCTCAAAGCAATGCCGTCCTGTGGAATATAGTTAGTAAAATATTTTTACCAGAAATATGCGTATAAACTAATTAAAGTAACCACCACAATGATTGCACCGATGGCAAATCCTCGGGTGGTTTTGAACATGGCCGGATCAATTTCCAAGCCTTTTTTCTCGTCAGGTAAAATAAGACTCAACAAAAACATCACAGAAATACAGATGACAAAAACCCATCCCATACGGTCGAGGAATGGTACCTGTGTCCAGTCAGTGCCTGGAAACCAGTTGTTATGCATAGAAAGGGCGATTAAAAAACCACCGACAATCGCAAAAAAAGCACCGGCTGAGTTAGTTCTTTTCCAGAAGAAACCCATGATAAATGCCGCAAAAATACCGGGAGAAAGCAATCCAGTCATCTCTTGAATGAACTGAAAACCGCCTTTTTTATCAATTCCCATAAATGGAGAAACGATGATTGCTAAAACCATGGCCACCACAATCACAACTCTACCAACCCAAACCAATTGCTTTTCGGACATATCCTTGGCAAAATATGGTCTGAAAACATCTAGGGTAAAAATCGTTGAGATACTGTTGGCTTTTCCCGCTAATGAGGCAACCACTGCGGCAGTAAGTGCTGCAAAAGATAGCCCTTTCAAACCCGCTGGCAATAAATTTAATAAGACAGGATAAGCTCTATCTTGGTTGAAAACGCCCGTTGCATCCAACATTTCTTTTTGAAACATTCCTTTTTGATATAAAGCATAAGCCGCAATTCCTGGTAAAGTAACGATAACGGGCATCAGAATTTTTAAAAAAGCGGCAAATAATAATCCTTTACGGGCGGTCTCTAAATCTGCTCCCAAGGCACGTTGTGTAATGTATTGATTACATCCCCAATAGTTCAAGTTTACAATCCACATCCCGCCAAATAAAACCGTAAGGCCTGGTAATGACATATAGTTTGAATGGGCGTGTGCATCAGCGCTGTCTTTATAAATCATGTGGAAATGATCGTCGTGATTTTGGGTCATCATTTTGAAACCATTCATTAAACCGCTTAATCCATCCGTTCCAGACACCAACGTTAAGGCCAAATAAGTAGCGGCTAAACCACCAATTACTAAGAAAAATACTTGAATTACATCCGTAAAACCAATTACTTTCATACCACCAATGGTGATTATTACCGCAAAAACTGCCAATAAGGTCATACAGGCGTAAAATGAAATGCCCGAAATTTCGGAAACTGCCAAGGCGCCTAGATATAAAATCGCAGTTAAATTTACGGTTATGTAAAGTACGAGCCAGAAAATTGCCATGATTAAACTCACGGTTTTATTATAGCGCTGACTCAAAAATTGAGGCATTGTTGAGATGTTGTTCTTCAAATAAATTGGCATGAAAAAAATGGCTACGACTAATAAAGTAGCTGCTGCCATCCATTCGTAAGTAGAAATTCCGAGTCCCATTGAGAAACCATTTCCCGACATGCCAATCATCTGCTCGGCAGAGATATTTGAGGCAATAAGAGAAGCTCCAATTGCCCACCAAGTCAGTGAACCCTCTGCCAAAAAAAAATCTTGGGTGTTTGTTTCTTTTGCTTTTTTCTTATTGTAAATCCAGTAACCATAGCTTGAAACGAGAATAAAATAGAAAAGAAATACTAAATAGTCAAAAGTTTGTAATCCTTGTTGTTGCATGGGATTAATGTGTTTTAATTAGATTTTAGGGAATAAATATGAATTAATTGATTAATTTAGACCTTAAAATTACCATTTTTTTACTATTATTTCTAATAAAATGTATATTTTGAGCCTTTCTAAATAAGTACTTGAAAAGTTTTTATTTGGTTTAATCCTTATAAACCAGAATTTAATTAATGTTTTTAAGAAATTTTCAAAATATTTTTCTTTGGCGCTCTGATGCACAATTTTAATTTTTCAGCTAATGTTATCTATTTTCAATATCATCTTTTGTTTCATCGGAATTGCTGTTGGTTTTGGTATTTTTTCGGTTTACAGCAGTTTTACCTATAAACAGGGAAATCTCATCAAAAATGAGTCTGCGGTGTTATTAGAGCGAATCGAAAAAGTCTTTAAGGTGGTTTTAGCGGAGGGTCATTTCTCTGAAATTTATGATCACAGTTCTGAAAAAGAAGTTTTATTCGGATTAGCAACCATGAATAAGAAAGCGTTAATCGTGGCGAATGCCAAGGTTTTGGTAGGATTTGATTTTGCTAAATTGAAAATTCGTTGGCAAGAGGGTACTCGTACCTTGATTATTGAAGCATTTCCAGAACCTGAAATTTTAATTACCGATTCTGATTATAAATTCTACGATATTGATCAAGGGATTTTCAATAAATTTAAGAACGAGGAATATACTGCTTTATTAGCTATGGCTAAACAAACGATGCAAACCAAAGCCATTGCGAGTGAATTACCGAAAATTGCCAAGAAGCAAGCAGTAGTTATGGTAAGACAAATGGCAAGTTCGATGGGTTGGAATTTGGATTTTCAATTGCCAGCTAAAGAAGAACAACGATTATTGAGCGAGCAGTTTGGTTTTGAAAAAAGATAGTATGACCGTGGTGAAAGAAAAATCAAGTATCACAATTTTATTATCATAAGAACTATTTGAAGATTGGATTAAAGGTAATTTGGCAAAAACTCACGAAAAGATAAAAGTGATTTTTTGCCAAATTGTATTGATGTTTGAACAGGTATCTGATCAAACCGTACCCAAGGTTTCTTTCAATTAATTCCAACCGCCGCCCAATGCTCGGTATGTATTAACTAAAACATTCATTTGTTTCATTCTGGTTTCAACCAACTCCATTCTTGATTCCAACACATCACGTTGGGTTAATAGTACTTCCATATAATCGGCTCGGGCTGATTTGAATAACTTGAGGGATATATCAGTCGATTGCGTGAGCGCTTGTACCTGATTGTTTTTCATCTCATACTTTTTGTTCAAGTTATTAATATTTGATAGCTGGTTCGCTACTTCAATATAAGCATTTAATATGGTTTTCTCAAAAGTATAAACCGCTTGTATTTGCTTTGCATTGGCGTTTTTATACATGGCAGTGATTGCATTTTTATTAATTACCGGTCCAACTAAATCACCTGCCAAGGAGGCCATCAGTGATTCTGGGAGATTGGCTAAAAGTAAGGGATTGAAAGATCGAAAACCTAAGGCAGCGCCCAGTCTGAAAGAAGGGTAAAAATTTGCTTTGGCAACTGTTATATCTAATCTGGCAGCTTCTAATTTTAATTCAGCTTGTCTAATATCTGGACGATTTTCGATTAACTGGGTTGGAAGACCCGTATAAACTTTGTTGGGCATTCGATCATTAAAGCGTTCAGAATTCCTTTGAATTAATTGTGGAAATCTGCCCACGAGAAAATTAATACGGTTTTCAGTCTCAACGATTTTTTGCTGAATGTCATACTGAAGACTTTGGGTTTTAAATACCTCCGCCTCAAATCTACGAACCGCCAGTTCTGTAACCTTTGCGGCATCTTTTTCTTGCCTAATGATTGATAAGGCATTGTTAAGAATCGTGATATTTTTTCTAATAATATCCAACTGATTATCAAGCGCCATTAATTCATAGTACGAATTGGCAATTTCAGCGACAATATTAGTAACCAAGAAATTTTTTCCTTCAACCGATGCTAAATAATTGGTGACTGCTACTTTACGGGCGTTTCGTAGTTTGTGCCAAATATCGACTTCCCAGCTGGCAAAAGCGCCAAAATAAGTATTCGGTAGAATATCGGGAGTTACAGTTCCGGGTTTAATTTCCGTTGCTGCATCGCTCGCACCTTGACTGGTGTATCGAGAAACTTTTTCAACACCAGCGCCTCCGCCGACATTCACAAAAGGCAAATATTCTCCTTTTCTGGCCTGTATTTCATTTCTAGCGACCTCGATTTCCTGTAATGTAATATTTAATTCCTGATTATTATGCAGAGCGGTATCTATCAAACCCATTAGATAGGGGTCAGTAAAATATTCTTTCCAAATGGTCTTTGCCGTATTGCTACTGTCTTGTGAATTATTAAAACGATCCGGAACAAATCTACTTTCATTTTTTTTAATGAGTACCAATGATTTTGGTACACAGGCGGACATTAGTAATAATATGCCGAATATTATTGACTTATTTTTGATTCTTTTATTTTTCATCGTCTGATTGCTTAAAGTTGTCGATTGCATGAACGAATTCTTCTGATAGCGGAATTTCATCTTCATCCTTAATCATTTTTCTGCCATCGGCCAAAGTGCCAAATATAAAATATAAGCCCGGAATAATGATGACACCGAAAACCGTACCAAACAACATCCCGCCTAGCGCAGAAGAGCCGATAGTGCGATTTCCAATTGCTCCAGCACCAGTGGCAGTAATCAAAGGAATTAAACCCGCTACGAAAGCGAAGGAAGTCATTAAGATTGGACGGAAACGGACTCTGGCTCCCTCAATTGCGGCATTCAAAATCGTTTCTCCTTGTTGGCGTTTTTGTACGGCAAATTCTACAATTAGAACAGCATTTTTACCTAATAGACCAACCAACATAATAAGGCCAATTTGTGCGTAAATATTGTTTTCTAATCCCATCAATTTTAATAACAAAAACGAACCAAATACACCAACTGGTAGCGATAACACCACTGCTAAAGGAATGATAAAACTTTCATACTGCGCTGCTAAAACAAAGTAAACAAATGCCAACACGATCAAGAATACATACAACGCTTCATTTCCCCGACTGGCTTCATCGTAGGAAAGACCTTCAAAGGCGATATCATATCCTTTTGGAAGTGTTTTTGCGGAAACTTCTCGGATGGCTTGTATCGCATCGGCCGTGGTATAACCTTTTGCAGGAAGTCCTTGAATGGCTGCTGAATTGTATAAATTGAAACGAGTAATCTCATTGGGACCTTGACCTTTTTTGAGTGTCATGAAAGATGAATAAGGTACCATTTCTCCCGCTTCATTTTTGACAAAAAGTTTTAAGAGGTCAGAAGGGAGTCTTCTGAAAGTAGGATCAGACTGCACATATACTTTGAAAAATTGGTTGAATTTTGTGAATCCTTGTTCGTAAGTACTCCCGATTAAAATATTAAGGTTATCCATCGCCTTGCCGATAGAAACGCCTTTTTGCATGGCTAATTTATTGTCAATCTCGAGTTCATATTGGGGATAATTCGCCGCAAAAAATGTAAACAGACCTGCGAGCTCTTTCCGCTTGCCCAGATTCGCCATAAATTCCTTGTTGATTTTATCAAATTCACGGTAGTCGGTATCGGTTGTTTTATCCAGTAAACGCATAGAAAACCCGCCCGATGTACCAAAGCCCGGAATGGCTGGTGGTTCAAAAAATTCAACCGTAGCCCCTAAATTCCTTGTTTTTGCTTCCAATTCCTCCATAATTTCCTTCACGTTTTTTTCACGATCCGACCAAGATTTAAGGTTAATCAAACACGTTCCTGCATTTGATCCACGTCCCTCAGTCATAATTTCGTAACCAGCCAAAGAAGATACTGATTCGATCCCCTTTACTTCCTCACAAATCTTCTGAAGTCGTCTAGAAACTTCGTTAGTTTTTTCCAAAGTAGAGCCAGGAGGCGTCTGAATAATGGCATAAATGGTGCTCTGGTCTTCATTTGGAATAAATCCTGAGGGAAGAATTTTACTTTCGTAGGCTATTCCTGCACAGAATGCCAACAATATAATCAAGGTAAGTGCCCTTCGGTTAACAATTAATTTTAATAAAACCACGTACCATCCAGTCAGTTTATCAAAACCTTGGTTGAATTTATCAAGTGCTTTTGATAGTATATTTTTCTTTTTGACTTGTCCATGATTATTTTTTAAAAGCATGGCACATAGCACTGGCGTAAGTGTGAGGGCTATCAAGGCTGAAATTACAATTGAACTCGCCATGGTAATGGAGAATTGTCGGTAGAAAGTACCCACTGGTCCAGACATAAATGAAATCGGTAGGAACACTGACACCATTACCGCAGTTATGGCGATAATGGCACCACTAATCTCGCCAAGTACTTTTTTTGTGGCCATAAACGGTGAGAGATGTGGCTCTTCTTCCATTTTGGCATGAACCGCTTCCACCACGACGATGGCATCATCTACGACAATGCCGATGGCAAGCACAAGAGCAAAAAGTGTAATTAAGTTGATTGAAAGACCAAAAGCCTGAATAACAAAAAACGCTCCAATTAAGGATACTGGAACGGCCAGAATCGGAATCAAAGTAGAACGCCAATCACCGAGGAAAATAAAAACAACTAATGCTACCAGAATAAAAGCATCTCTCAACGTGTCAATAACTTGCTCAATCGATGCATCCAGAAATTTAGATACATCATAACTGATTTTATAATCAACTCCAGGTGGAAAAGATTTCTTCATAACATCGAGTTTCTCTTTTACCTGCGCAATTACTTCATTAGCATTACTACCATAGTTTTGTCTCATCACAATTGCTGCTGACGCCTTTCCATCAAGGTTAGAATAGATATCAAAGAATTCGCTTCCTAGCTCCACTTTGGCGACATCTTTTAGATGAATGCTTTCACCTTGTGCGTTGGCTCTGATAATAATATCTTCATATTCCTTCGGATCACTGTACCTTCCTTTGTAGGTAAGCACATATTCAAGTGATTGGGCGGCAATTCCAGAACTTTGACCAATCCTTCCGGGACGGCCAATGATACTTTGCTCGCCAATAGCTTTCATCACTTCCGCCGTAGAAATACGGTAAGCACGCATACGCTCTGGGTTTAACCAAACACGCATCGCATATCTACGACTACCCAATATTTGTGCTCTAGCAACCCCTTTGGTTCGTTGTAGTTCAGGAATCATTTTAACGGTTGCATAGTTGAACAAAAACTTTTCGTCAATGCTTTTATCTTTGGAATAAAGATTGACATACATCAGCATACTAGGTTGGACAGGCGAGATCACAACCCCTTCACGCTGAACTAATTCGGGTAAAAGTGGCATGACTTGATCCACCCTTGTTTTAACCCTGATAACCGCAATATTTGGATCAGTACCAGGTTCAAATATTATCCTAAGCGTAGCCTCACCGGCACTGGTGGCATCGGTGGCAATATACCTCATATCTTGCACACCGTTAATTGCCTGCTCCAAGGTGATTAAGGTTGATTTCACCAAAACATCGGCACTGGCTCCAGGATAAGCAATAAAAATATTAACGGTTGTTGGGGCAATGTCAGGAAATTGAGAAGTAGGTAATTTCTTGATTGCCAGCAAACCGACAAAGACTATCATGATTGATATCACGATGGCAAAAACCGGTCTGCGTATAAATTGATTAAACATATTTTTTTAGTTTTTTTAGTTTATGAGTGTAAAGTTTAAAAGTAAAAAGCAACGAGCATAAGTTGCAGAACGTCAAATTGATACATCCAGTTTGTGCTCATTCTCTCATTTACTTAAATGCTCCTTAACTACTTGCTGAATTTTATTCTGCATACAAACTTAGATGTGATATTACATAATCAGGTTTTAAGAATTTATACTGTATTTTCTGATTTTCACTGACCTGACGTAAACCTTCCAACAGGACTTTGTCACCCTCTTTTAGGCCACTCTGAACAGCAAATATGTTTGGAAGTTCGGCTGCTATCTTAATTTCTCTTGAACGAATCACACTATTTTTATCAACCACATAAACATATTTTTTTTCCAACACTTCGAAAGTTGCTTTTTGAGGAATCAATAATGCCGAGTTTAAGGGTTGAGTAATGATAATACTCCCCGTTTCTCCATGCCTTAAAAGTCCTTCTGGATTGGGAAAAGTTGCCCTGAAAGCAATATTTCCAGTTTCATTATTAAAATCGGCCTCGACAGTTTGAACAAGACCAGGAAATTTAAACATCTGATTATTCGCCATCAAAAGCTTTACATGTAACATATCTTCTTTGTTTTGATGGGTTTTGATGTTCAGATATTCGGCCTCAGGAACGTTGAAATAAACCCACATTTTGCTATTATCCGACATAGTGGTTAGTAAATCACCTTCATTAACAAGACTACCGAGCCTTACTTGAAAATGATCCATAATTCCGCTAAATGGCGCTTTTATGGACGTAAATCCTAAGTGAACTTGCGCAATTGCCATTTCGGCTTTCGCTTTATTCAATTTTGCTTTTGCCAAAGCCAATTCATTTTTTGAAACAATATTGCTATCAGCAAGAGATTTCGTATTGAGATATTCCCTCTCCACAAAATTTACCTCTGCCTCAGCTTTGTTGAATTCTGCGTTGTACATGGCGGGCATAATTTGAAACATTAATTGCCCTTCTCTTACAAATTTTCCTTCATCTACATAAATCTTCTGCAAATACCCTTTTTCTAAAGCCCGCAGTTCGATATGTTGAATGGCTCGAATTTGACATACATAATTTGCTAAAACCACCGTGTCTTTTTTTAAAGGACTGGTAACAAGAAAGGTAACTTGTTCTTGCTTTTCTTCCTTTTTCGATTCACAACTGGCGAGGCACAACAACGCACCCAGACCCGTTAGGATGAGATTTTTTTTCATGATCATTTTTTGTAATGAAGTATTCGATGATATTAGGCACCACAAGACATTTGGCCTTTGCGCTTCACTATTCGCCTTAAAATTGTAATTAAATAAAATTTGATGAGAGAGAATTAGGGCAAAATACAACTGCCGCTAACCGTTTTGAATCATATTCTAAATACTTGGAATATAATGAACAACTTGTAATTGGAGAAATGAGAAAAATTCTTACGGAACTGAAACACTTTGGTATTCCTCAGAAAGAAAAGGATAATGTGGGAACGACAAAAAAAGTCAGAGGAAAGAAATGAGTTATATACATTCTTTTTTTGGGAAATATTGTCCTCTTTTTTATCTTCTTCAATTTTTTCGTCGCAATCAAAAAGTGTATTTTCGTTGATTTTGAATAATGTAGATACGAAGGTAAGATTTAAACTGCTAAAGGGTTTAATAATCTTGGAACTTGAAGCGGCAGTAAGTCTTGTTATAGACAGATGAAAAGCACTATCTCCATTTGTATTAGTAGTTATTTGACTACTAATGCTCGAGAGTAGAATACATAAAGTTATTAGATATTTTACGTGGGATTTTTTCATTTAAAGGGTAAAAATAGTCCACTCCGCAGGTAGAAGCCAAACTTTTAACACAAAACTTTCATTCATTCAGGCAAATTCTTCTATTTTTCATATTATATCTTTATTTATTGAAAAATTAAACGATTGAAGGTGATGCGTAGGGAGTAATTTGTAGTTAACAATGTCTGGATTTTCAAAAAAGATAATTAATGGGTTTTACTTAAAAACGATTCAATTTTTAATCGCATTCAAATTGAGTTCATTTTTGGAGATAATCGTAGGTTAAAAATTTAAATTATAACTTCGGTTCAATTATTATCACTTCTTCTTTCTCCACAATTACTTGACCATCGCCCAAATCTCGGGTTTTTCTGACATATTTTCTGGGCGTAACAATCACTGGACACAGTGTATCACTTTTTCTTTTGGAGAAATAAGCCGCCAATCCTGCGGCACGTTCAATCACCGTTATCGGAAAATTCTTGCCTGCTTGCTTTCTTATCACCACGTGCGAACCAGCCACATCACGGGCGTGCAGCCATAAATCGTCCTTTCGGGCGTATCGTTGAGTGAGCAAATCATTATTTTTGGCATTTCTTCCCACCAAAATCTCATAGCCTTCAAATCTGAAACACTTGAATAACTCTTGTACCGTTTCCACACTTTTTGGGGACGTTTCTAACTGATTTGCTTTTTGAAACTTTCGAAATTCTTTCAGTGTTTCAATATCTTCAATCCTTTTAATTTGGTGGTCAATCTCCGTTAAATCTTGCGCTTTCGCCTCGATATTTTCCATGAGTTTCTGGATTTCTATTTTCTCATTCTTAGATTTCCGGTAGTAATTTTCCGCATTTTTTTGGGGAGAATAATCAGGTTTTAGTCTGATTTTTAAGGGTTTATCCCTATAAAAATCATACAATTCAATTAATTCTGTTCGTTCGGGAATGGCATGAAGATTGGCCATAATAATATTGGCAATTTCATCGTGTTTTACGCCCGTATTAATGCTTGAAAGTTGTTGGTAATTTTTATCAATGTAAACCTGACAACGATTTTTTTGCTTCAATAAAGCTTTTGTAAGCACATCTTTTTCTTTATCAAAAACGTTTATCCGAGTGAAAGCATAATAAAAATTATTGCTCGCTTCAATCGGGTCGTCAAACGTTTTTAGAATTTCTCCACCTTCTTTGATCAACGACAGAACGGGTTGAAAATCAAGGGTTTTTAAGTAAAATGTTGGATTATTTAATTGATTCAAAAGTACTTGAACATCGTCCCAAGTAGGGTTTGGAAAGGTCTTTATATATTGCGTGATTTCTTTACCAAAAGTTGGGAAAGTAGACTTCAATCCGTTGGCTAAAAATCCTTCCTTGCTTTGGTCAATTTCACGGTCGAGGGTATCGAGGTCTAGGTTATTATCGGCCACTAATTTGTTATGTAGCAGGTCAATTACCTTATTTTCGTGCAAAAGAATCAAATTGGAACGATTGCCGTACATTTTGAAAAGCAAAACAAAATCGTTCTCAAAATAAATACCAAAAGCTCTTTCATTCAAAAATTGCCGAATGCTAATGACCTTTAAATCAATGAGTTCCTTGAATAAATCGGCGGAATTTCGCCCCGCTCTCTTAAAATCCAAAGGAAAATTTAAGCAAGCAAAATCGGGATGAAGGACTGCTTTGATATAAAAATCACGCTTTTGTCGCCATTGTTTGCCGTCCGTGCAAAAGCCAATCAAAAGTTCATCTTTTTCTTGCGAAAAACACTCTGCCATCACCATGCCAACTAATTCAGTTTCGAGGCGTTTCGATAATTGGCGGAGGAAATAATAATTGGTTTGCACGTTTTTAGAGATTAGCTTGCTGAGGATAGATTGATTACCAAGAATAGATTTTAGCGTATAGACGATAGCTTACAGATAATAGATAATAGAGTTTGGATTTTAGCGCTTTAAGAATATGAAAACGAATTATAAATTCAATCTCTATTCTCTTTAATCTATTCGCTAAAATCTTTAATCTTTACCCTATTTTCCAAGTTTTCGATAGGCCTCGGAATTATTGGGGTCGAGTGACGATAACAGTGGGACAATTTTTTTGCGTTCATCCAATGGCGCATCACCATAAACATTAATCAATTCTTGAAATTTTGCTTCAAAAAATAGACGATACCAAACTTGTCCCGGACGGGATTGACTTATTTGTTTAATCTGATTCAGATAGTCGGTTATTTGCTTTCTTCCACCCACGGGATTGGTGGTGTAATTGTCCAGTGCCAAGCGGTGATAGGTATAAAAACCTTCTCTCAACGGTTGCAATTGCTGATTTAATAAATTTTCAGAAATCCAGTAACGATTCCGAATATCATTAGAAGCCGTCCAAGAACCCCCTGCGGATTGGGCTAAATTGACTACGTTTAGCGCTTTTTGGGCAAAATTAGTTCCACCCATTTTACCGAAAGAATCGTAGTCAAATACTAAAGCTACGTATGCATAAAATGCCAACATTTGGGTAAGATTATCATTAAAATTGTTGTCGTTATACGTCAGCGGTGTGCCAGCCACGTATTTAAAATTAAAACTCTTATCAATGTAATTTAACAAAACTGTTTCATAATTTGTGCCATAAATAGGGCGTCTGACCTGAAAATTGGCATTAGCCTCATAATCTCCCCCGGAGGTTGCCTTAGTCAGAATAATGGCTAAAGAGCAATTGATTTTTTCTTCGGTTGAAAAGTTATCATTCGTCCATCGTCTATTATTTAAAAAGTCTTGAATAACATTCTGAATTTCTGGATAGATCGTCGTTGCTCCACGTTGCTCATTTACCTGCAATTGATCAGTCGAAATGCTTACTTTACAGTTCAATTCTTGGGCTTTGAGCCATGAGCCATGAGCCATGAGCCATGAAAGTGAAAGTAGTAATTTTATAGTTTTCATATTTTATTGAGCGTGGACGCTAATTTGATTTAAACAAGGACATCTGAATCAGTTTTAATAACTATTCTCTGTCAATTATTCTCTATTAACTGTTTAACAACCTCATTCACAATATCCATGGCCACATCTTGTTTAGATTTTAAATCAAAATCAATCATTGTGCCATCTCTTTTAATAATACAGATTTTGTTAGTATCATGTCCAAAAGCCGCTCCTTGGTTTTGTAGAGAATTTAAGACAATCATATCTAAATTCTTTGATTTTATCTTGCTAATGGCATTTTCTACTTCATTATCCGTTTCTAAAGCAAATCCTACCATCAATTGCTCTGGACGTTTCAACGCACCTAACGTTTTGGCAATATCAGTGGTTTTGGTTAGTTCAATAGTAAACGTATCTTCCTTCTTCTTTATTTTCTTTTCGGCTACAACGGCAGGCGTATAATCCGCTACGGCTGCGGATAAAATAATGATATCAGCTTCATCAAAATGTGTTTTTGTTGCTTCGTACATTTCTTTTGCCGAACGAACTTTCACTAAATTAATGCTCGCATCTGGCGATTTTAGTGCTACTTCTCCACTTACTAGTATTACTTTTGCACCTGCCTTGGCGAATTTGTCGGCAATAGCATAGCCCATTTTTCCCGTGGAATGATTACCAATAAAACGAACAGGGTCAATGGACTCTTGGGTGGGTCCAGCCGTAATTAATACTTTCTTACCTTTCAAAATGAGGTTTTCAGAGAAATGTTTTGTCAGAATTTCCACTAATTCCTCGGGTTCAGCCATTCTTCCTTCGCCTACCAAACCGCTCGCCAATTCTCCAAAATTTGATTTAATGAGTTGATTACCAAAAGATTGTAATTTTCTGAGGTTTTCAACCGTACTCGGATGTTGGTACATATCTAAATCCATGGCAGGAGCAAACATCACAGGACATTTCGCTGACAGATAAATCGCCGTTAGTAAATCGTCACAAATGCCGTTAGCACATTTTGCGAGCGTATGTGCCGTGGTGGGAGCAATTAAAATGACATCCGCCCACAATCCCAAATCCACGTGATTGTTCCAAATACCCGTTTGGTCTTTTACAAAATCTGAAAGTACCGGTTTTTTAGAAAGCGTGGCTAAAGTCAAAGGGGTAATAAACTCTTTTGCCGCTTGGGTCATCACAATTTGCACTTCTGCTCCTTCTTTGATTAAAAGGCGAGTTAAAAAAGCAATTTTATAAGCGGCAATACTACCAGAAATTCCAAGAAGAATTTTTTTATTTTTAAGCATTCATTTTCTGTGTTTTAATCCATCAAACAAATTTAAGAATACAATTACAGAAATAATTACCAAGCTAAAATTAATTAGCAGAATACGCTTGGGCCGACTGCTTATAACTGTCTTATCGTCCACAATTGATGAGTGGAATCATACATGAGTGAATTTGTCCAAGCACTTGCTTAAAATAAAATTCAGAAGCTAAGTATTGGACTAGAAAATCTTTGGAAATGATTGAAAATAAATTTTGGCAAGAAAGCAAGGTTTGATTTTGAAAGGCAATTTGGTTTGGTAATGGCAACGATAGTCTGCTTTTGGAAGCGTGGAATGAGTTATGGGTTATTAAAGTTAGGAGGGACTTTTAATAGGAACTTCCCGAAAGTTTTCTCTACTTTCGGGAAGTTAAAGGGAATTATTTAACAGCGTAATAATGATATTATTAAAAATTATTTCTTAAGTCGTTTTTCCAAATCAACCCTTGGAATACTTAACATCCTGCCCAAAGGTTGTCCGTTTCGAAAGGTAATTACTTTTAAAGTTACTGGACCAGTCGGAATTT
>Ga0114959_10000612_pt1 | contig 33547 bp, 39 predicted proteins | sample C_130625_EF_Meta_FD_87317 | JGI IMG/M metagenome (GOLD analysis project Ga0114959, IMG submission 87317) | Freshwater microbial communities from Lake Croche, Canada to study carbon cycling - C_130625_EF_MetaG | ecosystem: Environmental > Aquatic > Freshwater > Lake | place: Lake Croche, Canada... | reverse complement strand
GACTGCCATTTCAATTAAGTCGCAACATCAAATCTAATGACTTATTATTTACATACGAAAAAATATTTCTATGGATTGGGAATGTATTAGCCACATAAAAAAACCTCAACATTTCTGTTGAGGTTCTGGTGGTGTGGGCCGAAAAGGAACCACCCTATATCTCTGATAATTTAAATTACTTTCATCATCTTCTGAAACCATTATGAATAAAGAGTTTCAGCGATTTTGTTTGCGGAAAAAATGGCTTTTTTCTGCAGCATAAAGAACTATAATATTTTTCGGTGCTCCGAAAGTGCTCTTCCGCAGTGGTTCGGACGAAGTTGAACCTATTTTAGAAGAGAAAATGAAGGTAAGAAAAATGATGGAAAAATGTAAGTTTAATTACCGAATTTTCTCATTTCATTTTTTATCTGTTCAATCATATTTTTTCCGACGTATCGTTAAATCAATGCTTCAAGAAAATAATTATTATGAAATGCAACAAAAAATCAGACAAATCTTAAATCAATTAAAATAGCTTATCTATCTCTACTCTCTTGTTTCTGTCTCTTTTTGTAGTTTTAGTTTTAAATTCTGTGCATTCATAAATATCTACAATTTTTCCCTCTTGAATTTCGATTATTAAGTCAATAAATTTTCCGGAATTATTACCAACAAAAGAAAAACCTGAGCATTTATAATTGCAAATTATAGAATCACAAAAACCTTTAGATGTATTTAGAAAAGTATCTCCCGCCTCAATAAATTCATTCATTGCATGGCCAAATTTATTGATGAAAATATCTTTTCTCATGTCTTGATATTCGATGCTGTTATCGAGTAATGTATCAACCATTTCAATATCAAGCTTTTGAATAAAATAAATAACAGCTTCCGCCTGAGATTGTAATTGAGAATTATTTTTCATTTTTTTTGAATCTTATTTTTGTAAGAAAACTTTGTAAAAAACCTATTTTATTTTTTTCTATCTCACTTATTTCATTGAGGTATTCCTGAGCGGAACTACAAAGGTGTAAATCTGCCATACAATCTGTATCTGAAGCATAGATTTCAGTAGAGATGCTTTCAAAAAGCCTTTTTGCTCTTCTGTATTTCTTTTTGTTGAAAAGATGTTGGGCTTTGTTATATTTTTCAACCAAATGTCCGTGTTGCATACTCTTAACATTTTAACAAATCTCTCATTATCCAAATAATTTTTTCCAAAACGATTTGCTTTTAGGCTTTTTTTCTTCATCAATAGGTAAATCCTCATCATTTTCTGGTTGTTGAAAATAGTCACCAGAAACATCTTCAAAAGCTCTAATTTTTTTGCTGTAATTCATTCTTGCATTTCGATCTCTAATAAACATTCTTTGCATGTCTTCTTCACTAGTTTCAAATTTCATGACGTTGTTAATTGAAATTCTCGAAGCAAATAAATTTACATCATGGTTTGCGCCAATATAGGTGAATGTCCAGTTTTTTGATTTGTATAATTCGATTATTTCTTTAATAGATTCACCAGTATGTTCTTTTGACGCATTTTCTTCACCATCTGTAAGAATGGTAACTAGTACATTGTAATTTTTTGGATTTTCTTTTTCTATGATCCAATTTAAATTAAAAAATGAGGCGCCCATTGCATCAAAAAGTGGTGTTCCTCCATTGGGTTGATAAGAACGATCATCAATTTGATTCAGCGATTCTATTTTTGAATTTTCATGAATTTTTTTAATGCCAGAAGAATTAAAACTTACAAATGTAACGGTATGCTCTTGCTCAGGATATTCTAAGGCAACGCGTTTAATGGTTTGCACCACCTCGTTAAACCCATTTATAATAGTTTTTTTAATCGACTCCATAGAGCCGCTTTCATCGAGGATAATTAGATTGTAAACTTTGTGTTTTGTTTCCATTTTGTTTTATTGATTTTGTTTAAATAAATATTTTTATCCGGTTTCATTTTTTGTTAAATACTCATAACTGCAATGGCAGGTTCTTCTCCTTCTACCAATACTTTATTTATTACAGGTCGGCAATTTCTTGCGCCATCAAGAGCACCATCAAAATACATTCTGAATTTACTTTCATCCAATTCATTGTGGTATAATGGATAAACTATTTTAAATACAATTACCCTATTTTCAAAAAAGAAATTAAGCTGGCCGAAATTGTAATACTGATTGATTCGACTTGTGATTTCTAAAGTACGGGCTACTGCATCATCTTCAATGTGAGTCATTACCTCGCATGCAAAAGACAAATGATTATCGTGTATATTGATAAACAAATCGAAGCAGCCTTCATTTCCCAGATCAAAACCTGATCTAAATGATTTTTGGTCTTCTGATAACCAATAACGAATATTGTTTTTTTGAAAATATCCGGCTATTCTCTCAGCCAAATTTCTTTCGTCTATTGGTTTTGGTAGATTCTCTTTTTCAACTTCACTCGTTTTAGTTGGTTTTTATATTGTGGAAGAGTTTTTATCCATTTTATTTATGGACGAGATAACCAAGCCAATAAATAATAATAAAGCGATTAGTTCCATTGTTTTTGTTTTTTAATTTAGTTGCAAGGTATTATCACAATGAATCAATAACTAAATCTCACAAGCTTGTAACGGGTTATTTCTAATTCAAACTATCGGTTTCTATTTCAAGACTATCTGTAATAATATGAATACTGTCACAAGCCTCTCCTTCCCAGCAACAATCACTATCGGTAGGTGTTTCTTTCTGATCAATTAATGCATGATCATGTCTGTGTTTCAGATAGAGTATTGCAGCTACAGAAATTACTATTCCGATAAGATATTTGGCATATTTCTTTTTCATAAACGTGATGTTTAGTTAAGACAAAAAAATTTGTATAAATATTTTGTGAACTTGAATCCAAGCACAAATATTAATTCAATCAGAAAATACTTCCAAAGAGGCAATCCAATAACTAAAGTTGTTGAAATGATTGTAAACGCAAGAAGGCTTACTAATACAGAAAGAATGAATTTGTGTGTCATGTGAATTTTATTAACAGCCTGAATTTTTAATATCTTGACAAAACTTTGAGTTTCATGAATTTATTGTCATAATGTTCTAAAAGTTTCCATGGTATTTCGTCAGAAATTTCCGAGTTCAATATCTCTTTAAATGGAACACTTTCAAAGTTTTCCTTGTCATATTTCCTTGCGTAAATTCTTTTAATTTCTTTTTTAATTATTTTCATTTGTTCTTATTCTTCCCACTCTTCAATTAATTTGTTTTATAAAGGTTGATTTAAGCTGTGCAGTAATTGTGCATTAAATGACATGATTTTGATAATTACAGAATTTAATTGCAACAGTAGCTCTTTCAAGATTTTCAATTACTGTATAAGAAGGTTCAATATTTTTATATTTCATCTTATGTCTGCTATTGACGATTTGGTTTATTTCGCACTTGTTTATATTAATAACTTCTGTACAAAATATTTTAAAGATTAAATGAACTTTTGGATTAGGTATGTCAAATCCGCTTTCTAAAAACTTTAAAAACAAGTGTCTTAATGCGACATTATATCTTGAAAGAAAATCATCATTGTATTTAAGCTTATCTAAAGCCGCTAATTCCTGTTTTTTTCTGCGCGTTAAATTTCTAGGAATTATAATCAAATTGGCTTTGTATAAATCGGCAAAAAAATCATTATTCATAACTAATATTTTGAATTTTAACCAATACAGTTCCAACTGGTAATACAACATTTTTTTCTTCTTGTAATGTCATGTTACAAAGAGCAATTCCCATTGGCGAGTCATAGCTGATTCTTTTATTTTTAATATCAGATTCTCCGCTACCTACGATGAAAAAAGTTTGAAGTACATTAGGACTTCCGTTTCTTTTCATTTGAACTTCAACTTTAGACCCGAGTTGAACTTTCGTTGCATCTATTTTAGTCAAATCTAAAATTGTGGCGTTGTTCAGCTTTTGCTGTAATAACGAAACCTCATTAGCCATCATTTCCTCTTGCTGCCCAAGCTGTGTCCATCCTGGATTATCGTGCCAACCATCTCCACTTGCAGAATAAGCATGAGCTTTTTCTTCTCTTATTTTTTTGAGATCTTCAATTTTTTCATTCAAACGATTTTTCAATTGTTCAAATCCTTTTTCTGTTAGAATTGTTTTTTTCATTAGTTGTAGTATTTAATTATTTGATTGATTTCGTTTTTTAGTTCTACTTTATTTCCATTATTTGCTAGTATTATTATTTCTACATTCTCTATTTTCTTTTTGTATAGATTACCAGAAATCAATTCATCGTATATCAACTTGTCACTTATCAATTTTTCTTCAGCTTCATCGCTTTTTCTGATTTCTTTTTGTTTTCTTTTTCTAATATTTCTACTAGCAGTTTCAACTGGAGTTTCAAGCCAAATCAATACATCAGGTTTCATTATTCCTTTATATTGGTTTTCTACTTTTCTAATTGTATAAAATGGGTCCGACCATTTCATCCATCGTGATACATAAGATGTAAGAATACTTCTGTCGCCAACAATCATTTTTTCCTTTTTATCAGGTTGATTCCAATAAGCTCTGTGAATAAATAAATTTTCAATAAAATCATCATTGCTTTTCAATTCAGGATTTATTTGATGATATTTTTCCATCGGATGATTCTTACTCATTGATGCGGTAATTGGAAATAACTTCATTTGTGTTGCTTTGGTATTGGAAAACAATTCGTTAATAATTGTTGATTTCCCCGAACCTTTAATTCCTTCAATTGCTATGTACATTTTACTTAGTTTTTTTGTGGAAAGATCTTTTCAATATTTTCTTCAAGCATTTTTTTCAAGTATAATGCTTGATATTTTACAGTATTTTTTTCTTCGTCTTCTATTTCTCTTAAGGCATATAGATTACAAGTATTGTTTTCTGGCTTGCCCGTTAAGATTAATGTCAAAGATTCTTGCCCTTCCTGATTTTTAATTCTATGGAGTTCATTAGGTAACATTAAATAAGTTTCTCCCGCCTCATAAAATCTTGTTTCGATTTTATTTAGTGAGACCATACCTATTTTATCAGTTGAGTAAGACCCTGTACTCTTGTCTGAATTGTATACGTAGTGAATCAATTTGTTTTCATCAATTACATATTGAGATTGTTCAAACATATCCATCTCTAATGTGCCACTTAAAATTGTAGAAGCAAATGCCCATCTGTGATCGTGAATATTTTCCATTGGAATTTTTGAAGACACTCCAAAATGGTGTAATCTTAATTTGAAATTTTTGCCAGATAGTAAAACAATTTTATGAAAACCATTTTCGTGATAGTAAGATTGATCTAACGTCTTTGCAAACATTAGGGGGCAATCAATAATCCCTTTGATCAATAATGACAGAGTATCTGGTTCAGATAAAGACTGATTGATTAATGATAAAATCTCGGAAGAATTATTATTTAGTAATTCATCTATTGTTTCTACCAATTCATTTATGTTTCTATTCAGAATAAAATTTCTGATAAATGATTTGCATTCTAAGATGTTTGAAGTAGTTGTCATTTTTATATCTTTTCTTGTTTTCAATACGTTTTGTAAAATTTGTTGCCAACTGTGCACCGAACCCGCACACTATTTTTTTTAAGTCTTTTTGATATTTGGTGCGAATACTGGTGTAGTTTGTTTTCTCATTATTCTTGGTTTGCCAACATATATTCTAATTCAATGCCAAGAAATGAATGCAAAAAAATCTATTGAAAATCAATTACATATAAAAATCACAAAAAGAAAAGTTGTTATAAATAATAACAAAAATTATATTTAATAATGAAAACATTAATAACATGGTTTGGTTTCAGAGAAGATTTTAATTCGGAGTCTCAATCTTTATTAAATATTTTGCCTTCTGGATTTACTGGATCTATACACAAAGACATTTTTGACAATTATAAATTTGATAGGCATATTATTTTGTTCACGCAGGACAATTCTGGCCAAATCACTAAAGAGCTGAGTAAAAGAAAATATATACTTAAGGAGTTTTTTTCTGATCATTATTCAAACAGAAAAATTGAGTTTATTGAAACTGGAATTGACAAAAACGATCTTCAAAATTTTCAGGTAATTGAGAGTAAACTAAGGGCACTTTTACTTGGCTTTGATGCTACAGATGAGATACATATAATTGCAGGTACAGGTCCAACTGCTGTTGGAATGGCTTGGTGTACACTTAATTTGGCTCTAAAAGAACGGTTTAAATTATATGTACTTGAAAGAGCAGAATACACAGAAAATAGAGAACGTGCAGCTTTGAAGCAAATTCAGCCTTTTATCAATCAGTTGCTTGATGACACACTTAGAGAAACTAGATTTAGTCTGAACCTACCCTCTGATATTTATTGCGATGATATTGTTAATGAAGAATACAAGAAAGCAGAAACATATGCTAAATCTGCCGAAATGAATGTATTGATATTGGGAGAAACTGGTTGTGGAAAAGACAAACTTGCTGAGCACATGATTAAAAATTCCCCGCTAGCAGATAAGCAGTACAAAGCTATCAATTGTGCTTCTCTTCAAGATGAAGTATTATATAGTGAGTTATTCGGACACGTGGCCGGCGCTTTCACCGATGCAAAAAAAGACCGGAAAGGTTTGTTTGAGGAATGTAATGGTGGTACATTGTTTTTGGATGAAATAGGAGACATTACCCCCTTTATGCAACAAAGCTTGCTAAGAGCAATTGAAAACAAAGAAATCAAAAAACTAGGATCAAATGAGGTAAAAAAGAATATTAATGTTAGAATTATTGCAGCAACAAATAATAATTTATACGAAAAGTGTAAGGCTGAAAAATTCAGATGGGATTTGTATTACAGACTTTGCAATCCCGAAATCATACTTACTCCATATAGATTCAGAACAAACAAAGAAAGAAAACCCGTGATTGAACATTACCTTAAAATACTTGAAAAGAAATGGGGAAGGAAAATTCAGTTTACAAAAGAAGCAGAGCAAATTATTGATAAATATAATTTTCCGGGTAATTTTAGAGAGATATACAATAGTCTCAATTCTCTTTTCCCATTACAAATTGAAAAGGTTAGAGCAGAAGATTTGCCAGCAAGGTTCAAAATGTCTGAAAACGAAATAGATGAATCTTATGAATCTGTTTTAAAGAACCATTGCATTAGAATTTATCGAAAATATAAATACGATTTGGCTGCAACAAAAAAAGCGCTTGGATATGGGAATAGCACACAACTGAAAAACAAATTGAAGGAATGGGGAGTGTATAATTATAGTAAAACAGAAAACAATCAATTTTCAGAATAGGCATTAAAATTTTAATATGAGTTAAATTATCTTTTTTTTTACAAAATATAATGTCTAATTATTTTGTATTTTTATCTTAAAAAAAACGATTTTGTTTGAAAAATAATTTTAGTAAAAGTAATGGAGCAAATAATCTTTGGTCATACTTATATAGAAGAAAACGATGAGTTACATGGAGCTATTAGTATTGAAGTTTTTTCTAGCAACAATTATAAATATTATTGTGTAGAACTAAATTTATTGGGAGGATATACAATAAGTGAGTTTTCTGACTTAGAAACCACATGTAATTACAAGAAAAAAAATGATTTAATTTATCGTTTTATTGAAGCACCAGGAATACAAAACCATAATATTACTGTATTACATAAAATACCCGGTAGTAATAAAGTTGTAGGATATCACAACTATTATGGCATTGGAAATGATTGGAAATTCTTTATTAATAGTAAAGATGACATTACGTTACAAAATAATGATCCAAAAATTTCAACAGAAAGATTTAGGAACTTTGATTCAGATAATACTTTTTTTGTTAATCTTGCTTGTCTGATTTATACAGTTAACAATTTTTCTTTTCAAGACTCAAGTGAATTAAGATCAAAATTCAATCGGATTAATCAATATGTTACTTCTCATAATGACTAATAGTATTCAACATCCTTGATTTTATTTGTTTTGCCAAGCTAACAGGAGAAACCACTTTTACACTATCAGCATAAGAAATAATCAACCTTTCTAATTCGTAATTTATCAAAGCAGTTAATCTAACCTCCAAAGTATTGTCATCAATTCTTTTGGATTTTTGGGAACCATGGAGTGGTTTGGTTTCAATATAATGGGTTGTCTTGCCATAGAAATGCAATACAATATTTTCAGCTTTATTTTTTTCCGGTTTTGTTACCCCGATAATGTCCTCAAAATAATCAATCCAGTCTATTTCTTTGTTTTGTTTATATCGACCTTTCAATTCTTTTATATCTTTTATCCTGTCAAGAGCCATATTCCAATCAGATTTTTCCTTTTCTGGGTTATAGCCAAACAAAAACCAGCGATTATTATATTGCTTCAGATAGTATGGGTGGATGACAATTTGAAAAGGTTTATCAAATTCAAAAGGCTGATAAGTGATTTGAAGTATTGTTTTATTGAAAATAGCATTGTGAAGAGTACCTAGGTGTTCAATCCCTTTCAAATATTGATTATTGTCAAATTCAATGATGGTTGTGTTTTCATCTTGTGAAATACCTTGTCTGAGCTTGACAATCAACTCATTAATCCATTCAAATTGGGGCATTCCTTTAAATTGAGACAATGTAACAAGTGTTGTTTTTAGCTGATTGATCTCAAATTCATTGAATGGCATATTGTTTATAGAAAAATTAGTGTCCTTGTATCTATAATATACTTTTTTACCTTCTCTTAAAGAATCTAACTCAATATCCCATCCATCCGTACTTTTCATAAAATTGATATCATCAAATATTTGACGACGGCTAATTCCATTTGAATCAGGGTCAATTTCAAGTAACACTTTTTCACATTCTTCAATCAATGTATCTATAAAATACTTTTTTCCAGGGTTCCTGAAACATGAATCGAGAATTTTATAACGAATCAATGCGTTTTTGTTAGTAGACATGAAATAAATAATTAATTTTAATGAAATTAAGAAATACTGTGCAGAATGAGTGCACAATTACTAACTTAGTTTGCTATAGTTCTTTGATAGCCTGCTGCATCATATTGACTTGTGCCAACTGGAAATCACCGCAAGGTTATCTCAAATCGGTTGGTGTTCCTCGATTTTCGGGGGATGAATGTTTCTTCGTTATTTTTAGAAAACACTAATAATAATGAAATTATTATTATACGTTTTTCATATTTATATCAAATCATAAACAAAGAATAAAGCAGCAGGCATCATTGAACAATAATTTTACAAATGAAATTCGAACAATTAAATATTGATCAAATCAAAACCGCGTTTGAAAAAATGCAGTCAAAGGAAGATTTGTTGAATATTTTGAATTATGCAAAGCCACTAGTATATGGTGAGAAAGTAGTGCCATTTGAGTTAAAACAATTGAACTATTATGCAAATCCAAAACTTGGCAAAAAACGTTATTCAGAGTTTTCAATTAAGAAAAAATCAGGGTCAGAAAGAAGTATACACTCTCCGGTAAATGGTCTTAAGTCTCTACAAAAAACATTATGTTTCATTTTACAATGTATTTATGAGCCTACAGATGCAACAATGGGATTTATAATGGGTAAATCAATCGTAGATAATGCTCAATTTCATGTTGGTAACAGATATGTTTACAACATTGATTTGAAAGATTTCTTCCCCTCTATTGATCAAGCAAGAGTATGGAAGTGCCTGCAGCTCAAACCATTTAATTTAAACAAGGAAACTTCAGTACAACCTCAGTTTGCTTCTTGGAATGAATTTAAGAAAGAGTATTTGAAAGTTGAAGAGCCAATTAAATTTTTAAAAGGTATTGGTAGGATGTTTACTAATGTTGTAATTGGCGATAAAATAATAACAATTTTTGTAGCTAAAAATTTTGATATTAATAAAGAAAAATTTATTCTTTTAGGAGATAATAATTTAAAAACAAAAGAAGGAGAATCCCTTGAGAATACATTATGGCTTGTAAACAAAATTCCCAATAAAACACGATTAGAATTATCAAATGTAATTGCATCATTGTGTTGTACCGAAATGCAAGTTGAACGAAAAAACAATGAAAACGAATGGCAGACAGTAAAACGAAATGTACTACCCCAGGGAGCACCCACATCTCCAGTATTAACAAATATTGTGTGTCAAAAGCTTGACTATCTTCTTACAGGGGTTGCTAAAAGATTTGGATTAAAATATAGTCGTTATGCAGATGATATTACTTTTAGTTCTATGCATAATGTTTATAAGCCAGGAAGTGATTTTTTAATAGAATTACATCGAATAATTTCAGAACAAAACTTTCATATTAAGGAAAGTAAAACACGACTGCAAAAAGATGGGTACCGTAAAGAAGTGACAGGGTTGTTGGTAAACGAAAAGGTAAATGTTCAACAACGCTATATTAAACAACTACGAATGTGGATATATTATTGGGAAAGATATGGCTATGAAAGAGCTTCAAATTTCTTTTTACAGCAATATTATGCAGATAAAGGAAATGTAAAAACACAAAATCCTGAAATGTCAAATGTAATTTCTGGAAAATTGGAATATTTGAAAATGGTAAAAGGATCGGACAATGACTTGTTTTTAAAATTGAAAAAACGTTATGATAGACTATCTGGGTTTCATGATGAAATGGAAAAGATACTTTTGATTTGGGAAAAAGAAGGAATTGAAGAAGCAATGAATATTTATTATAATCAACAAACAAAGCATGGCAAAAAATAAATATGATTTTGTAGTAGAATTACTTGAATTCAAAAAGTTAAATTCTGATCAAAAAGAAAAGATACTAAAGCTTAGTGTTCAAGAAATTAGAAACGAAAGTTCAAAAGATGAAGCAATTTTAAAAAGAATAGAAGATATCGAGTTATTGATCAAGGCAGCCGAAATACAAGAAAAAAATGATAAATCAAATAGCGATAATCGCAAAGATTTATCAAATTATATTGACCCTCAATTATTATATAATTTTCTTAAAGACTATAATACAGACCGAATATTAAAAACAACATGCCACCAGATTGATAGCAACGAACTAGAGAACATACTAGAATTTTGCGAAACAGAAGAATATGATTTTCTAAAGCATAAAAAATTAGTACAAACTCGCTATGTTGAAATGATGAACGATAAAAAATATTATGTTCATCATAACATAAAAAACTTAATATGCGCTTATTTAACAGGTAAAAAATACTCAGGAAAATCTGATACATGGACTGAGGATAAAATTAATATTAATTGGGATACTGAAGAAATAGAGAAGTGGATTAAAATAAATGAAGGTAAAATACCTCACCCAGATGGAGGCTTGTTTTTAAAACAATCTGAAATTGAATTTGAAATCAAACCATCAATTAATACAAACGTTTTAGGACAAAATAAACTAAGATCTTTTTCTGATGTTATTCTGCATTTCAAGCATTTATTCCATCTGAGGTCGGATAACTCTTTGCGGTCCATTATTCTTAAGATAAATAAAGAGACACAATACTGGAAAAATAAAATTGAAATAAATATTAACACTTCTGAGTTTCCTGAAAATTATGAGTTTTTTACTAATGTCGAAAAACTTGTACAAGCGTATAGACATATTATCAACCTTATTATTGAGGTTGCAAAATATAATAATTGTGAAATGCCAGAAGTTCAATTGTCACTCCAAATCCTAAGTGACGGCATGCAATTTTCCATTCATCATAAGAATTCTGTTTTTAAAAAAACAATTCAAGATACTATAGATAAAGATGGACAATCATTTAAAAATCTAATTAATAATCAAATTAATGGACTTTGTGATTTTTATTTGAAGGCAGATTTTGGTAACAAACAGTTTGCTGAAATTAATCTTTGGAACGGCCAAACGAAAAAATGTATAATGTTTGACTCTTTCGAGGGTGTAGAATATATCTTAAAATTTAAAAAATAATGATTTACTTAATTGATGATAAAAAGGATAGACAGTCAAACGATTATTATTGGACTACTGAGAAACTGAAAAAATACAGCCATATTTTAGTAACTGTTTACAAATATGATGAAATCAAAAACACCCAAATCAGAGAGTCGATTTTTTCATCAGGAAATGTCATTCTTTTTCATGAATCTTTTTTTGACAATACAATAAATCTACATAAAAAAGAGTCTGTTGAGATTAGATCTTCTTTAAATAAATTCGCAGAAGAAAAAAACGGATGGGTAGTTTTTTTTAGCGGAAGTAAAAGTTCAAGAATTTTAGGAGAAAGAACAGCACACTTACCTGTTTCCGTTTTTTATAAAAACCTTGAAGATTTTTTTGATAAATATTCGAATGATAGCATTGATTTAAAATGTTTGGCATTTGGAGGGAAAAATTCTGAGATTGAAGGTAATCTTTTGTCGTTATTAAAAGACGCAAACAATCATTTTGACGAAACACCCTTATTTTCCAATGCAAAAAATCTATTAGCAAAAACTGGATCTAGGATAAGTATTCCTATTATTTTTGAAGGAGCTGTTGAAAAAGTGCTATCAATTGATGATGCTAATAATAAGGAGTTAACACAAGTTTTTTTTGACAATAAAATATATGAATGGCTTAGTAATGAAGAAGTAGATAACATCTTTATTCCTTTGTGCTTTGGTCCAACTTTATCTGACTATAATGGACTTCAGCTTGCTTGTCATATTAGATGTAGTGATATAATAAACAGGTTAAAGCCGATTTATATTTACGGTTTTGTTGATTTTTCTTACCTGTTAGACAATGATTATTTCAATATTCTTAAAACAAAAAATGTAACATTAATAAATTACACAAGAGAGGCATTTGAAAGTGTTTTAAAAAACGTTCCTAATCAGTTAAATAAGGAGAACTTGCCTTTCGAAATCAAAAAACTCAATTTAGAATTACCTAAGAACTATGAGGACTCTCATGGTATTTCAAATGAATGGGCAATATACAGATGGGCAAATTCAATCAGTGCAAAAGATAATGAGATTCAAAAAGTAACTGAAAATGTAAATCATACTCTTTTTTTCAAGTATTTAAATACAATATTTCCTGCATCAGAAATTATTAAAATTAGAGAAGATAAACTTGCAATTAAAAATAAGAAAAACTCAAAAATACTATACATTGACGATGAAGCGGACAGAGGCTGGTTCGAAATTTTCTGTAATATTTTAAATGATATTAACGGCATTACTTTTGATTATTTGGATGAAGAATTAATATCAAAAACACCTTCTGAAATAATCGATACTTCTTTAAAGAAAATAATTGAAGATGACATTGATTTGGTGATTCTAGATTTTAGATTACACTCTAATGATTTTCATGTCAATAAAATAGAAGAGATAACTGGTCTTGTGTTACTTAAAGAAATAAAAAAATTAAACCCAGGAATTCAAGTTATTGTTTTCTCGGCAACCAAAAAGGTATGGAATTTTCAGGCAATACAAGAAGCTGGTGCAGATGGATTTATTGTAAAAGAATCGCCAGAAAATAGTATAGAAAGTAATTTCACTTATGTTTCAATTATCAATTTTTGTAAGCAAATAAACAATTGTTTACAAATGACTTTTTTAAAAGAGGCACACAATTATTTAAATTCAATTGAAAAAAGCATTGAAAGAGTTTCAAATTTGGGAAGTGAACCAGGATTTCTAGCTTTAGTTAAACTCAAATTTAAAAACGAAATGAATATACAGAGGAAAATTGTATATGATTGCTTAAAAAACTCATTAGATAAAGGGGACGATACCTTCGAAAAAAAACAAAGTTATCTAAACTTGTCTTTCATTTCAATATATAAAAATTTGGAGCTAATTAATGATTATTATACTAATGACTCAGGCACAAAAATAAAATCAAGTAATACTTTGATACAAAAATACGATAGCAAATTAAATTCGTTCGTTCCAATAAAAAATGATTATCCCTCAACTTTGGATAAATTATTTTCAATTCTACACTTTGAACTACTACAAGATATTTCTGTTTATTTCAATGATATTTCTCTTTTTAATAGTCATAGGGTAAATATTATTCATCCAAAGAACTTAAATAAATATTACAAGTCTACTGAAATTGATAATATTAAATTTTTAAAAGTAATAGATAGAATTGTGAGCAAAATGAAATAGTTTAATAACAACGGTTTTTTAATGTATCCAAAAAATATTAGAAATCAACATATGCAACTATCAGGAACACTCAACCAACTACTTCCAATGCAATCCGGCACAAGTAAAAATGGAGAATGGAAAAAACAAGACATCATTATTGAAACTGAGGGACAATATCCTAAAAAAGTTTGTATCTCAATTTGGGGAGAAAAGATTAATAATGATCAATTACAAATAGGCAATTTATTAAAGATTGAGTTTGATATTGAAAGTAGGGAGTATAATAATAAGTGGTACACAGATTTAAAAGCATGGAAAATAGAAACGGTTAGCTATGACACTAAAAGTGAAATAAATATTTCAAATAATGAAGATGAACCCCTTCCTTTTTAAATGATTTATTGCTGTGCAGATAGACTGCATAATAATTAGTAATATTTGTATTCAAAATTAAAAAGATGCCAAGTTATTTTTACAAACAGACTCAAAATGGAATAATTGTAACTTCCTGTAAGATCACCAATAAATTACAATATTGGGAAGGCCCTGATGTTATAAATAAATTTGATCATCCAATGGGGCTTGATTTAAAAGGAAAGTCTAATGATGAATTTATGCAATGGATCCTATTGCCAGAAATAAGATTTGGTTTTGTAGTATTAAAAAATCCATCAGAATTAAATTTAGAATTTGGAGATGAGGTCCCACTTGTCATAACTGATAAAAAATGCAAACAAGATTATTTCCCAGAATTTATTGATATATGCTGGGCTAGTCCTGAATAAAATTATACTTCTTTAAATGAAAACTATTTAAAAATTATGAACATGGAATTTTTTGAAAAATTTGAATATTATTATTTTAAAGATGAAAAATACCAAATAGGTCTTTTTGAAGAAAAAACAAATTGTACTAATGAAAGCAGATTCAGAGATTTTAAGTTTAAATATTTGCAAACTCTAACTAATTGTTTTAAAAGACAAGGCTTGCTTGGATATCCTAGTAATACCGGTATAAATGGATGGGCAAGTCAATCAATTGAATTAAATTATTTGAATATAGTTTGGGTGAGCAATTTTTCTTATGAAGATACATCTCAAGGATTTTCTCCAAGAGTTGATGTTCTTTTTAAAGGAAAAAAAATTAAAGAATTTCAAAACATAAACACCACAAAAAAATTTGTAAATATTTTAAATTATTACATAAATCCATCTAAGGTCATCAAACTTATAGAATCTGAATACGGCTTAGAAAAATGTTACAAGAAGATAATGTTAAGATTAGATAAAAACGAAGCTTTAAAATTTTTTAATTCATGAAAATTTATTTAAAAGACAATATTTACCCATTCTCAAAAGAGAATGTAAAAGCAATAATAGAATATTACTTTTTTAAAAAAGGAATGTCGTTTGTTCAGGGTAATCTGGATTTTGTTTATGAAAATAAAGTAGAATTAACAATTAATCAGCTCGAATTTATTGCAGAAAATGTTTCAAGCAATCTCAATTTCTTTAAGGATAAATTAAGTATTAATGGATTAACTATTTCAAACCTTTTAAAGTATGGAATTGATGCCTACCAATCTAATTTTAAAAACGGCTCGAGTAATCGAATTAAAATTACTAAGGAGTTTCAAAAAATCATGTTTGATAATAATTAACCATGAGCATCTTTAACCATTTTACACATTTAAACCTCAGTAATGACCAAAGCAATGCATTGGCAATGTTGGAAAAATTTCTGACAAGTCCTGAACAGGTGTTCATGCTGAAAGGATATGCCGGTAGTGGTAAAACAACTATTCTGAAAGGATTAGTGGAATATTTAAATGCAATTGAAAAGGATTTTGGTTTGATGGCTCCAACAGGTAGAGCAGCAAAAGTAATCAGAGAAAAAACCGGAAAAGAGGCTTATACTATCCACAAGTCGATATATAGTTACGACGATTTGGTTGAAATGAAAGAGGGCGATTCCTTTATGTATTATTATAAAATCAGAAACAACAATGATGTAGCCAATAAAATATTCATTGTAGATGAGTCTTCGATGTTGTCGGATGTAAAAACTGAAGGTGAGTTTTTTAGATTCGGTACAGGTTATTTACTTACGGACCTGATTACTTATACAAGGGTGGCACACGAAAACGTAAATTCAAAAATAATTTTTGTTGGAGATCCCTGTCAGTTACCTCCCGTTGGCGATAATAACTCTAAAGCATTTGACCCAGAGTATCTTTTCAAAAAATTCTCTACCAGAGCCATGGAAACGGAAATTAGAGAGGTAAAAAGACAGAAAGGAAAGAGTGGTATATTACATGCTGCCGAAAAAATTCGAAAAAGTATCAAATCTGGATATTTCAACGATTTCAATCTGAAGTCAAATGGAATTGATGTTTTTAATCCTTCGTATGCAAACTTTTTTGATACCTGGAAACATGCATCAAGCCCCAAAATCATCATAGCCAGCAAGAACAAAACCTGTCATGCTCTAAATACCCAAATCAGAGTTCAAAAATTCGGCTTAGAAAGTATGCCCATCCAAAAAACAGATGTAGTTATTATGGGAGGGAACAACTATCGAAAAGGGATTTTTAATGGTGAATTTGCGGTCATTAATGATGCTAGTCAAGATGTTAATGTAAGAACCATTACAATGAAGGGTTCCGAACCTGTAACGCTAATATGGAGAGATGTTGAATTGTTATTTCCTGATGCTGAAAATTCCAATAAAATCATCAAGGCTAAAATCCTTGAAAATTTTTTATACGGTGAAAATCAACTTCATCCTGACGAAACAAGGGCGCTCTATGTTGACTTCAGAAACAGGCATAAAGACTTGAAGCCAGGTTCGGAAGAATTTAAAAAAGCCATTTTAGAGGACGAGTATTTTAACTGTCTTCTGATAAAGTATGCTTATGTAGTGACTTGCCACAAAGCACAAGGTGGAGAGTGGGAAAATGTTTTTACAGTATGGGACCATGACATAACACCCAATTTCGATTGTTTTGTCGATCAACAAAAAAGATCCGGAAAAACCAATCAACAGTTTTACCGCTGGGCATATACTGCAATTACCAGGGCCTATCAAACATTATACGCTCTCAACCCTCCTTTCTTTTCATCATACTCATCCATGAGTTTCATAGAGCCAAAAGTTATAAATGCGCTTAACGAATTAACTGGCACTCAATTGCAAACAGAAGAGATATCGATAGATAAAGAGTTGATGGACGAGCTAAAAAGCTTCAATTTGTTGGAAGAAGCAATTAACCTACAGGATCATTTTATCAAAATTAGACAGGCTGTTAGAAAGCGATATATAGATATCGTTGGATGGGAAAAAATTAATTATGAAATTCGATATGCTTTTAAAAGAGAACAAACAAAAGCTGTTTATAAAACTTTTATAAACGGAAAAAATGAATTTAAGAATTCGATTACTCCGATGCATAACTTATCTCCGGATAAGGAATTTACAAATGAAATAGACCAACTAATAAAAACTTTACCCAACCTAATCATAAAAAGAAATGCTGCTGAAACTATCATAAATAAAATTGAGTTTGATCTTGATATTGAAGAAAAGTTTCCGTTCACTAAAAACTTATTTGAAGACATTGGATTTATTCTGTCTGATACAGACATTCAAATTTCTGATATTGAACATCAACAATACAAAGAACGATATACATTTATAAGGAATCAGGAAATTACTGTGATTGATTTTGAGTATAATGGAGATGGTTTTTTCGGAAGGGTATTACCCATTGAAAAACAATCAAACAGCGAAACACTGATAACAGATATCCAGCAATTATTACATAAAATCAAACAGGAAACATATGCCGGCTAAAGAAATAAAAGCGCTAAGACAATCTGGAGAATTGGAAGCTGCGTTAAATATGGCAAAAAACGAACTTGAATCAGACCCGGAGAATATCTGGGCCAAACGAAATATTAGCTGGGTATTTTTTGATTATTTGAAGCTGAGTGCAGAGACTCAAAATATTGAAGATTTTATCGTTTGGCTTCAAGAGATTCAGCATTTAGGTTTGCCGGCAACAGAAAAGTTACTATTTGATAATCTTGCCTGGAAGATAGGTAGCATAGTTTTCAAATATTATGGTTCAGGAAATGCCGAATATCAGAATGTTCTGAAATTAAGGGACCTAGCTATGTCATTTGAATATACAAAACCATCTGAGTGTTATTGTTTTCTTTACAAAGCATTTCACAAGGCACTTAAAGATACAGATGGATATTTGTTGTTTGCAGATTGGTGGAATTTTAACCATTTAAGAGTTGAAGATTTTGAGAAAGAGAAATTGGAAAATGGAAGAGAAATTATGTCAATTGCTGAGCAAGCTTATATTGCCTATTCAAAGCAATTACTTCCAAAGCAAACTCAACATGGTGAAGTTATTTTCAATAAAGAAAAAGCCGAAGAATTTCTGCCTGTATTATCTCAAATAGTTGAAGACTACCCTCAGTTTCAATATCCTGCCTATTTTAATGCAAAATTATTATTAGCATTAGGTAACAAGGACAATGTACTCGAATCATTGCTACCCTTTGCCAAGAAGAAACGCAATGATTTTTGGGTTTGGGAAATTCTTGCAGAAGCTTTTTCTAGCGATTCAGAGAAAGTATTCGCTTGCTATTGCAAGGCCCTATCTTGTAAAAGTCCAGATGAAATGTTAGTGAGCCTTAGACAAAAAATGGCGAGTATTTTAATTTCCAGAAAACTCTATAACGAAGCACGAACAGAAATAGATTTGTTAGTTCAGGCAAGAACAGAACATGTTTTTAAAATACCGCCTGAGATTACTAATTGGCAAGGTATGGATTGGTATAAAACGGCGGTACAGTCTAAATCAAATTTTGGTTTCTATAAAGTCTATACACCAATTGCAGAAGCACTTTTATTCAGTGATGTGCCGGAGGAATCTGTAATTGTAGAATTCGTAAACAAGGAAAAAAAAATACTTAATTTCATTGCGTCTGAAAATAAATTTGGATTTTTTAAATACGATCGATTTTTCTCTAATGTAAAAATTGGTGATGTTTTGAAAGTGCGATTTCAAGGTGGAAGCAAAGAAGGAATGCATCAATTGTACACTGCAATAAAATCAACAGACGATGATTTTAAAAGTAATTACATGAAAAAAATTACCGGTAAAATAATAATACCAGCAGGCAAATCATTTGGATTTCTGGAAGATGTTTTTATACATCCTTCAATTGTTGCTAGGTTAAAATTGACAGACGGAATGGACTTTTCTGGAACTGCAATAAAAACGTACAATCAGGAGAAGAAGCAGTGGGGTTGGAAAATCATTTAAAAAACAATATGGAAAAAACAATTACAACCATTTTCATGGCGCCAACTTTGAAAATCGAAAAAGAATTACTCAAGGAAAATGGATTTATTAATGCTTTTATTGTTGATAAAAGTGCAAAAAAGAAATACGAAGACTGTATTTTTTTATTGTTTCGACCAAAGTATTTCAGCAGATTTAGAAAATTTGTCAACGATGAATACAACAGAACGAGGTCTTTGATAGATGATTATGACTATGCTAATGGTTTTGTAGTTTTAGTATACAGACTCAATTCAAAATTTGCCAATGATTTTGAGCTAATTAAACAAAGTAAATATTCTAAAACTAGTAAATCATTTCAGATTATGTTTCCTGAGACTGTTGAAATTGAGAGAGATAATGAAAAAGTTGAAGAAAAGTCTTTGCAATATCGAGTTTTTAATAAGACTTCCGAATTGAAAGATTATTGGAAAAAAAATTTTTTTGTTACCTATAGGGAAGGTGACGAAATATGGCATGAATTTGAAGAAGATAAAGAGTCATTAAAAGATTCTGTTTTGAAAAACATTTTTTTTGATTAATTTCAAATGACTGAAAGAATCGACTATCTCATAAAAGACAACCACTGCGAAAAAGCAATTGAAAATTTTAAAATACTCACTTCTGTTCCTGAATGGTTGTCACAATATTTAAATTTGTATGATTCAGTCTCCATAAAACCAGATGGGCTACCTAGGATTACCTCATCGCATTTCGAGGGTGAGACATTCGAAAATATTCAGCTCTTCGCTCATCTCTATGGATTAGTCAATTCATTATTCGAGAAAAATTAACTTGATTCTGGTGCTCACAATTAACTCAAAAAGTTAGCCAACAACTGCCAGAAATAAATATCAAAGCAGTGCTTCACCAGAAATTATTCAGCTAGTTGCAAGATCGCTTTAAGAAGCTTAGATCTATATTATCAATCTTTCGGATAACGATTAATGAAATCTAATTCAGCATCAAATAGACAGGTAATAACATCTTCAATTTTTTTCTTTTCATCAGCCGAGAGATGATTAGGATGGGTTACTGAATAATCCTCTAGCGCAGCTATACATAATTCACGATATTTTATTAAAGTCTCCGAAGCATTTTCTTCATTGGTGTCAAAGTATAATAACATAAAATTAATTTTAAAGTTTTAGTACTGTTTTTGAATTGGTAGCAACACTAAAATACAATTCAACGAATCTGTTTCTTAGCGTCTTTTTTTCTCTTGTTTTCCCAGATTTTATATCCTACAAATGCCACAGCCAGAACTCCTAATATTATCAAGCCAGTTTTATTGCCACTTTTTGATGGTGTAGTTTGGATTGGAATAGGCGCTGGCGCTGGTGTTCCAATAATGTTATCAGGTAGAGACTGCGGAACAATTTTTTCCACCAAATCAAAACCGATATCGTCAAAAAGATTTTCACTCATAGTTTTATAATTTTTAAAGTATTATCTGAATATAAAAAGTAACCATAGCTGCCTACAATACGACACTTTTCTCCATCAATTATTTTGATTTCGGTTATGATACTCCAGTTCATTTTCTCAACTCTTAAAACGTTACAGTCTATAATCTCGCTGCCATATTTTTTATAGCCAGCACATAAAATTTTTTCAACATGCTTAATTTCGTTGAGGTTCTTTTTATTTACTGCATAATTGTCTTTGGAACGTTCAAGCTTTTCAGACATGTAACATTCGTCGTTGCAGTAGCGACGGTTTCCATTTCTATTTGGTGGCAGAAATTCGCCACAGTTGCGATAATCACAATACATTTTTTTGATTTTTAAGTTATTAATAATAGTGTTTAGAAGTGTTTGATATGATTGACAATGTCAATTACTAAGCAATAAATTTTAGATTTGCGCTACCCAGCAGATTTATTTTGAAGAGGTTTAATATACCTAACTTTAGAGCGTTCAATCTTTTCAGCCAAATAACATTCGCCGTTGCAGTAGCGACGGTTTCTATTTTCATTTAGTGGAATAATTTCACCACAATAGCGATAATCACAGTTCATTTTTGTTGATTTTAAAATTATTAGAAATAGGATTTACTGGGTTGCGTTTAACATAAGCAACCACATCACTTAAGAAGTAATAAATTTTAGATTTGCGCCTTCCCTTTTCAATATTTTCTAGCGCCTTTTGGGATTTGATTTTTTTAGGCGGTGGGTCGTCGTCGGTACGATAAAATTTTATTCTGCGTTCCGCCCGAAGTGTCGCTAGTTTTCTTTTGGAAATTTTAAGCATATTCATCACATCAACATCATCAAGTATGACTTGATCTGCTGGTAATGAAACTCTTGAAATCTTTTCATCGATTTCATCTACTAGGCCTTTGAGTTCAGGCCATCTGTCTGTGTAATGTGTTTTCATGACTAAAAAAGTTTCCGTAAAGGTGGAAATTACTTTTTAGTCTGATAAGGAATAAATGGTCAAGTTTCCTCACATGGAATGTGGGGTTTTCATTTTAAGCCTATTTTAGGAGGCGCATCAAACTTGTGTTTTATTCTCAGGTTCTTCGCCATTTTTTTTGTGAAATCACCAAGCGTTACTTTATTTTTCATTTCTTTATGGCGATAATTATAATCCCTATCAATTAAATTGAAAACGGAAAAGAACTGCCTCCTCTTTTTTGTTAAATCAATTTTACTATGTCCTGAAAAAAAGTTTTCATTGACAAGCCCTTCCCATATTTCCAACAGTTGAATTTCTCTGTTTCTACTATTCACATCTTTATTGGTTTCCAAGTCGATTTCAAAAAGCATAATTCTTTCTCTTAGAATTTGCAAGTAGCTTGCAATCATATTTAAATATTTAGCTCGTACTTCTAAATGATTTCTCATTTCATTTACTATCTCTTGCTGTTCTTGAATTTCATGGATTGTGATTTTTTTAATCTCGTTGGTTTTTTCATAACACAAACTAAGTTCATTAGCTTTTTCCTTAAACTCTATATTTTCGTTATTAAGAAGAATTGCCTCATAGATGAAGTTGATTGACAGGGATAACTCATGTTTTTTGTTAACAATTGATTCTTCACCCATAATATAATTATCTAAAACCGATTTTAATTTCAAGTATATTTCAAATAATTTATCATCAACGTAGCGGGCTGTTCCGGCCATACTTATTCTGGTCAATTTAAACTTGTGATTAAGTTTTTGTTTTAGAGGCTGCTGAGTATATAATACTAATTTTGATATAGAGAGTTGCTCAACTAATCTCTTAATGTTTTCTGATGGTGATTCATTTTTTATAACGAAATTCCAAGCACCTTCTTTTTTTATTTCTTTTTTCACTAGAGGAATATTTATGGTTTAGTAAAAGATAGCAGTTTCTAGAAACCTACTAGAATAAGACAGAAAACGTTGTATTGTATAAGTCTTTTTCGATAGATTATAGAAAAACAGACAGAAATTACTAATTTTTTCCGGAAAAAGTCAGAAAAAAATAGAAACATCTGAGTTGTTTTGTAAATGTTCGGATAACTTCACACCTAGTTAGATACGGTAAAAAAGGTTGGGAGCATTTTTCTTTTTGTTGGTAATAAATGGCAAAATATCAGAAAGTTAGAAAGATAATAGTATTTAAAAAATGCCTACAGGGTTTTATTGACAAAAGCAAGGCAATGTATGGTTATTGTTGTACCTAATAGTGATAAAGACGACCCAACGAGAGATGAAAAGTATTATGATATTACTTATAACTATTTAGCATCAATAGGGTCCGAGCAAATTAATTAATCACTCCTCAAATAGATTGCGGTCATAAACCATATCTTCACGAATATTAAATTATATTGAAAAAATGCTACTATGTCGTATTTTTATAATTCGTACTCTAAGAAGCTTATCTAATAATATGTGTAACCTAAAATAAGAACAAATGTCATCTTATATTCAAGAGATTGAAGACGAATTAGTAGACCAATATGTGAACGATGACAATCCAAGACCCTGGATCATAGGATTTAGTGGTGGTAAGGATTCAACTATGCTTTTACAAGTTGTTTGGAATGCTGTTAAATCTATTCCTCCTGAGGCTAGAAATAGGAAAATTTACGTTGTTTGCAACAATACACTTGTAGAAAACCCCAAAATCTTGGAGTATAGCGAAAAAGTATTGTCTTTAATTCAAAAGGCAGCAGCGGAACAGTCTATGCCGGTTTATGTAAACCAAACAACCCCGAAGTTAGAAGACTCTTTTTGGGTCAACTTAATCGGTAAAGGGTATCCTGCCCCAAATAATCAATTCCGTTGGTGCACGAATAGGCTAAAAATAGACCCTACAACCCAGTTTATTTTGAACAAAATAGATGAGGAGGGTGAAGCAATAATTTTATTAGGTACGAGAAGCGACGAAAGTGCTACAAGAGCGAAAAGTATAAAAAAACATGCAGTAAAAGGTCAGAGATTAAGCAAGCACGTGCTTCCCAAAGCATTCGTGTATGCTCCAATTAAACATGTTTTAATTGATGACTTATGGCAATATTTAATGCAGGTGCAATCTCCATGGGGTGCTAATAATAAAGAATTGGTAACACTATATAGAAACGCTAATAGTGGAGATTGTCCATTGGTTATCGACACTACTACCCCTTCTTGTGGTAATAGCAGATTTGGTTGCTGGGTTTGTACGGTAGTTAAAAAAGATAAAAGCATGACAGGTCTTGTTGGTAATGGAGAAGACTGGATGGAGCCGTTAATGGAGTATAGAGATATGCTTATGGAAACTAGAAACCAAGAGGGCTGGAGGGAAACTAAAAGAAGAAACCAGGCAGATGGACCTGGTCCTTATAATGCTTATGCAAGGAGCCAATTTTTGGAAAAACTTTTACAAGCACAATTCGAAATCCAACAAACACATCCTGATATGACTTTAATAAATTATCAGGAAATCGTTGCAATTCAGGTTTTATGGTATAGAGACGGAATGTTTAATAACAAAGCCTCTGATATTTATAACAAGATTTACGGAACCAATTTATCTTTTGAAAATGTTTCAGATAAAGATTTTAAAGAAAAGGAATTACTCAAAGAATCTTGTAGTAATAGAGCTGATTATAATTTGATCAATGAGTTATTGACGCTACAAAAATCAAAAACTATTTTGATGAACTCAAGAGGCTTGCAAAATGATTTTGAAAACAGAATAGAACAATTTTTACAATCCGGAAAATAGTTGAAGTATGTACATAACAAGAGTAAGTCTGAATAATTTTAGAATTTATTATGGTGAGAACAATTTGATTTTGCCTAACGAATCTAATAAAAATGTGTTTTTGGTTTCTGGCAATAATGGATTTGGAAAAACAACATTATTAACATCATTAGTATGGGGTTTATATGGAAAACTAATGGCAGATGTTGATGAGAAGTTTAAAAAAGAAATTTATGATGCAGGTGGGTATAAAAAATATGCCAATGAAAATTTTAATAAAATGGCAAGGGCAGAATATGAAAGCCATTCTAAAAACTATACTGACACAAAATTAAATGCCCTTAAAACAACAAGTTCAATAAAACATCAGGAAGTTCTTGATGATTTAAAATCAAGAAGGTCATACAGCGTATCTGTTTATATCACCAACATTGAAGTTCCAGGAATAACCTGTAATAATATCGAAATTATTAGAACTTATGATAGTCTAAAGAATGAAGAAGTACTAAAAGTTTTGATAGATGGTAAAGAAAACGAACTAACAAAGCATGTGGGGGAAGAAATTTTTATAAATGACTTTATCTTGCCAAAAGAGATTGCAAAGTTTTTCTTTTTTGATGCAGAAAAAATAGTTTCGCTTGCTGAAGTAAAATCAATTGATGATAAAAGAAATTTAAGCAAGGCTTATTCAGAAGTGTTAGGTATAAAAAAGTACGAAGATCTAAAGTCTAATATGGAAGACCTTCGCATTAGGTTTAGAAGGAACTCTGCCACAGATAAAGAAAGAGAAAAATTAACTGAGTTACAAGAAGAAGTAGAGCAATTAAATAAACTTATCGAACACAATAATAATCAAATAGAACATTGGAAAGGTGAAAAGCAAACCAATAAACATCTATCAGAGCAATTGCAGGAAAAACTTATTAGAGAAGGAAATTCAATATCTGTTTTAGAATTAACACAATTAAAAAAACAAAGGGAAGATCTAAATAAACAAGTAGTTCAATTAAAAAACAAAGTAAAAGACTTGTTAGAGTTAGCTCCTTTTGCAATAGCGGGTAAATTATTTACTCAAACAAAAGTACAGGCAGAGAAAGAAGAAGAAAAAAAATCTCATTCGTTAAATCCAACAATAATAAAAAAGAAAATTTCAAAAATAATTAATGATTTTTCTAAAGAATTAGAATCTAAAAAATTAAATAAGAATACAACAAATGATATCGTTAGTGTTTTAAATATTGGTCTAAGTAAGCATCTGCTTTCTGAAGAAAAAAATGGCGAATCAAAAACACTACTTGATTTTGATTCAAAAGAACATAATGAGTTAAATACTATTCATAACAATTTAAAATTCTCTTTTAAAACCATATTTAATGAGGTAACAAAAGAATTAAAAAACAATAGAATTACATTTAATAAAATCAACAGAAAAATCTCATTGGCCGAAACAAAAGAGAAAGATTTATTAGTAAAAGAGATAAGGCAAAACAAAACTGATATTGACGCAACAATCATTGACTTTGATAACAAAATCAACAAGATCAATCAAGATATTGGAGGGCTTCAAAAAGAATTGGCTACCAAGCAAAAAGTGATTTCTGAATTAGCTAAAAAAGTAACGTTAAACGAAACTGATAAGGTAAAAGACAATACAGCAAAGAGGATTATTTCAGAATTAGAGCAATTCATTTATAAGTTCAAAATAGAAAAGAAACATTCGTTAGAGTATAACATAAAAACAGAGCTAAACAAACTGATGCACAAAAAAGACTTTGTGAACAGGGTAGAAGTAATAATTAGCGATGACATAATTGATATAAACCTGTATAATAAAAGAGGAGAATTAATTAATCTTGAAAAACTTTCAAAAGGAGAGCAACAGCTATATGCAACTTCCTTACTGAAAGCACTTGTAGATGAATCTAAAATAAAATTCCCGGTATTTATAGACAGCCCCCTTCAAAAATTTGACAAGGAACATTCTATCAATATCATTAAGAAATTCTATCCCAATATTTCCGAGCAAGTAATATTATTTCCTTTGCTAGAAAAAGAACTAAGTGAAACTGAATTTGAAATGCTACTACCTCAGGTGAATAAAGCATACTCGATAAAAAATATAAATCACGACAGATCAACCTTTATTGAAGTGAACCCCAGGGATTTATTTAACCAAGCAAAAAAAGTAACAGATCATGTTTACATCGATTAAAACAGCTTATGATAATAAGCAAGTGGTAACAGACCTCACTAGAAAACTAGCACTGGGACCCGAAAATGTAATTGCCCGTATTGCTTTTTCTTTATCATTGGCTACAAATAAAAAAATGGCAGTAAATGAAATAAAGGATTCAAAAGGTAAAGAGTATAGTAAAACTGTACTTTTTGGAAGTAATACTGCTTATTATGTTTCAATGATTTGCGTGCATTATCAGTTATACAAAACAGATAAAGATATTCCTAAGTATATTAAAATGCATGTTGACCATGGGCTTGAATTAATTGATAGCGAATTAAAAGAAAATCCTAATTTCTCTGGATTTGATTATCTAATGGATAAAATTGAAATAGGATTAAAGCATATTTAAACTAATAAATCAAAGAAAGAAAAATTGTCATTTAAAGATATCATATTTCCTATTCCACCCAAAATTGATAAAAATGGAGAAATGATCCCATTGGAATTCTATGGGACAGTCATTCCTAATTCAATTAAAATTCAATTCAAGTTAGGTTACTTTAGTACTAATGCAATTTCAATCTTAGCTCCAGGATTCGCAAAATTTATATACAACAATGGCGTTGCCGAGTTTGTAATAAATCAATTTTTAAATACTAAGGATTATGAATTATTGACTGATGAAAATCTAATAGAGCAAGATTTTATGCTAATAGAATCAAAAGTCACTGATTTAAATGAATTAAATATTTTACTTTCTTCAAAAAATCACTTTTTTAATTGTTTGAAATATTTAATAAAAGAAGAAAGAATTAAAATTATTCCAGTTACTTGTTCTGATGGTTCAATGTCTCATTATAAAGAAGCGATTTTTACTGATGAAGAAAATAACAAAATTTATATAAATGGCAGTTGCAATTTTACAGAAGCGGGCATTTTAGATAATGGAGAAAGTTTTTTGGTTCATAGAAGTTGGAAAAGTGAAGATGATAAATTGTTAATAGAAAAAGAGCAAATTCAATTTGATAGATTGTTCTCTATGAGTGATACTGAAAATTTTATTTACCTAAAAAAAGAAAATATTATTAAGGTGATAAATGAAAAAGGCGTTGAAAAAAATCTACAAGAATTATTACATGATGAAGAAGTTATTAGAAATAAAATTATAAACAGAGAAAGAATTAGCAAAGTACAATATGAACAAGAAAAAAAACTAATCGAAGAAATTAATCAATTAATTAATCAACCAAGTTTCCCATATAAAAGCCCTCTAGAATATCAAAAAAAAGCATATTATAATTGGGAGCAAAATAGTTATAAAGGATTATTTGCAATGGCAACAGGAACAGGAAAGACTTTAACAGCGCTTTACTGTTTAATTGAAGAATGTAAAAAGAATAAAATCCAAAAAAATGTATTTATTGTGCCCGGAGAAGAATTAGTTAGACAATGGGGTTCGGAAATCAAAAATTGTAATTTTAAAAATGTTTATTTGTGGTATTCAGGCAATAAAAATTTAAAAAAAGATATAGAGGATATAGAAGTTCTAAAAAACTCAACTCGAATAAATATTGTTGTTACTTACGACAGCTTTCATAAATTATTAAAAATAATTAGAAGAAATATTTCAGATTTCACATTCGTTTTTGATGAGGCTAATAATATTGGAGCTAAAATGTTTAAATCATCAATTGAGAATATTGAATTTAATAGACTTATCGGATTATCTGCAACGCCCTTAAGATTGTGGGATGAAGGTGATGAAAACAAATTTATCGAGCAATTATTTAATTCAGAGCCACCATACACATTTTCAATTTCAATGAAAGAGGCAATTGAACAAAAATATTTATGTCAATATAATTATTATCCTAGCTTCATCTATTTAGAAGATGATGAATTTGAAGATTATTTATATTGGACAAAACTCATACCATTAGCAGGTGATAATGAAATAAATTCGAATGCTGCGATTAAAAGACAGTCTATTTTAGATAGCGCAAAGAACAAAAATTTCGCAGTAACAAAAATAGTTAATGAATTAATAAAAACAGATTCATTTAAATATACATTGGTTTATTGTCCAAAAGGAAAATCAGATGTTGAAGGCGAAGAGAGATATATACATATACTTGGTGAAGAAGTCGCAAATAAATTTAAATTAAATGTACAATTCTTTGTTGGAGAAACAGAAGGAAGAGAAACATTGTTGATGGAATTTGCCGAAGGAAAAGTAGACATGTTGTTTGCAATTAAGTGTTTAGATGAAGGTGTAAATATTCCAAATGCTAAAAATGCGATTTTTGTAGCTAGTGGGAAAAATTATCGAGAATTTGTACAAAGAAGAGGTAGAATTTTGAGGACTGCAGTAGGGAAAAGTGTCGCAAACATTTACGACATAATTGTACTTCCAACTATTAATCAATATCGAAAAAATAAAGAAACCTCAGAAAAACTTATTATTAGCGAGTTTAGACGAGCGTTTGAATTCTCAAGTCTTGCTTTATTTGATCAAGAAAGGTTTTGGAAAATAGAAGAAGAACTTAAAAGATATAACTTGACACAATATTACTTAATGTCTAAATTAGATTAAAATGAACAGCGAAGAGCTACTTAAAAAAATTTTGAAATCTGAGAGTTTAAAAAAATATTGGAGTGACATTGATGTTGAAACAATAAATAGGAATACATTAATAAAGTCAAATAATAAATACTTAAAGACTTTACACTACATAATTAACGAACACTCTTCAGCAACAAAAAGAGGAAGAATTGAATCAATATTTAAAATATTTAATCTATAAAAATGAGTGTAATTATAAACACAATCGAATTAAAAAATTGGTTTCAATACAAAGGAGATTATAAAGATAACTTGATTGAATTCAATGAAGGCTTAAATATTATTGTAGGCGATAATAATGCTGGTAAAACTAAATTGCATAACGCATTTAGATTTATTTTGAAGGATGAGGTTTTAATAGAAAAAGATAGAATTGGTTACGTCGAAGAAAAAATAGACAGTGAAAACATTTCAAAAATATTTAACCAAGAGATATTAGAAAGATCCATGATCAAATTAGATGAATCTGGTATTCTCGGTGTAAGAATAGTTTTTAATGAAATTAAAGACGAGTATACTAAAGAAAAGTATCAATTAACAAAGGAAATAAAAATAAAGAACGAAGGAAATAAAAAATATAAAATAATTGAAAGAAAAGCAGAAGTTCATCAAATAGATCCAAGAACAAAGTCTCCAAGATTAAACCCAAATTTAGATTTTGAAAAAATTTCCGAAAAGATAATCCCCAATAATTTCCTAAGTTTTTTCTTCATCGAAGGTGAGCAGCTAGGCCTTATGACCCCACTAGAGGGCGATAAACTTAAAGATACCATAAATTCAATAGTTAACATTAATGTAATTGATGAAATAGAAATCTTTTCAAATTCTGATTTTAAAAAGGCAGCTGAAAGAAAAAAGTCTGAAATTGAAATAATTGATTCTAATTCTAATAGACAACAGAAAGAAGAGGCAATTAGAAAAAGGGACTTGGAATATAAGATTTCTAGTCTTGAAAAAGATATTGAAAATTCAATTATTGTAATAGAAGATAACACTAAAATTAGAGATGATTATAAAGCGAATGCGGAGGCTTCAAAAAAGAACAAAGAACTTTTGGCTCAATTAAATAATTTAATTCAAGATTTTGAAGTTAATGAATCACAAATAAATACCCTAAAAAATTCATTTATTGGAAATATAATGAATCAATCTTTATTTTCATTAAGTAAATTAAATGACGAAGAGCCAATTAAAGATTCACTAAATACATTCAGCCAAAATCTAAGGCAATTTATTACTGAAAGAAGAACAGAACTTGATTCAAAGAAGCTTACACCTAAAGAAGCTGAAATGATCCAGTCACTTGAGAAAAGCCAACCTAAGCCAGAAATTTTAGAAAAAATGGTAAAAGAAAATTGGTGTTTTGTTTGTAATACTGAATTAAAAAATAGTTCTATTTCTTACATCGAAAATAAATTAATTCCCTTTTTCAGAGATGAACTTGAGAACGATTTGGAAATAACAAAGTTAGAAAGCATAAGGCAGATGATTAATTCTATATCAATTTCTTCTGCAAAATACTTTAGACAAGATTTGCCTTATTTCAAGGAAGAAGATGAAAAAATTATAGATAAAATTGAACAAAGAAATATTGCAGCCAGAAAAAAACAAGACTTTATTGAAAAATATGGAACACTTGAAAATGATGACAATGTAAGTATCACAACATTTGAGTATGCTATTGAAAAAATTAAACAAGAAGAAAGATCAAGAGATTCCTTAATGCTTGATTACAACAAAGCAAAAAAGGAACTAAGTGATATCTTGTTAAATCAAAGTAGACCAGGGTCTCAAAATAAAAAATCAGATAAATATAATGTAGCATCAGAATTACATGATTTTTCAAAAATATTAAGTTCTGAAATTGATAAAATTAAAACTGAATCATATAGTGTTTTTGCTAGAGATCTAGAGGAAAAATCAACTTCAAGATACAGGGATTTTATGGAGCATAATAAAACTTCAAAGAACCATAAAATACAAGTTGAGATTAATAAGAATAATAGAAATCAATTTGAATTTCAAATCAATGTTATAAATAGCCTTAATGAAAAACAACATCAACCGGGTGGAGCTGATCAAGCGCTAAGAAGAGTTGCTGTTGTTTTTGGTCTTTTAGACATGGCACATATTAAGAAAGGATATCCATTCATAGCTGATGCGCCAATTTCAAAACTATCAGAGGATGCAAAAAAAGCATTTTTTAAAAGCGTATTAAATGATAGGGCACTAAGTCAATGTATAATTTTAAATATGGATTTGTGGAGCAGTGAAAAAAATGAAATCACTGATTTGGGTAAAGAAATATTTAAATTAGTAAAATCAAAGCCAACATCTAGTTTTATTACATTAGAAAGAGGAAAGAAAGGTGTAGAGGTGTCATATTTAAAAAAATAAAAAAATAAAATAATGAATTTAGAATTAATACTTCAAAATCAAAGAGTTCATATAGATGACAACTATGAAGAGTTTGCATCAATATTTTGCAATATTGCTGGCTTTGAGAGAAATAAAACCAAAGAACGGTTTATTTTAAGTAATTGGATGGAAGGTTATTTATTCTCTTGTTTAGTAGGTATAAAATCTAATTCAAGAGAAAATATTAAAGGTAAAAAATTACAAAAAGCTATATGGAGCTATAATTATGTTGAACAATATAAATACGTGATATCATTACTCTTGTCTAAAAAAGATATTTTAAATGAGTTGAATCTATTGACGAGGGAAAGTATTTCAAATAACTTTATTAATATTGAAAGCACATTACAAGAAATTAAGGTTATTTGTGATGAATATTCAAATGGGGGGTTAAAATATCTTTATGAATTATATCAAAAAGATGATACAATTTTTAATGACTACGACAGCTTAATAAAAATATACAAAGAATTAAAATGAAATTTTTTTTTACAATTGATTTCAAGAAGAAATATTACTTATAATTGAATTAATAATTTGAGCCTAAAATATTTCGAACCCCACCCCTTGGGTAATTTATATCCCCAATATATCTTGGAATAATATGAATATGAGTATGAAAAACTGTTTGTCCGGCAGACTCATTTATATTTATACCAATGTTAAATCCATCTGGATTGTATTTGTTTTTTATCAATAATATGGCTCGGTCAACAAGAAACCAAAGATCGTTTTTCTCTTCAATAGTGTTTTCAAAATAATTAGTAGAATGTCTTTTAGGAATTATCAACATATGCCCAGGAGAAACTGGGTATTTATCAAAAATACAGAATGAAAAATCTGTTTCAATTATTATTTCTCTATCAGATTCTAGATAACAAAAAGGGCAATTGTTTTGCATATTTTATATTAAATTACGGCATTATATCAATTTCTGATGGACATTAATTCAATTAAGTTTGAAATAAATAATATTAAACAAAACAAAAAGGGTGATGCTTCAGCACCACACAAACCACTTTTGTTATTATCCGTATTGTCTAAAATATATAATATCACTAAAATTGAAAATGTTTTTTATTTTGACAAAATAAAGGACGAATTAACTTTTTTACTAAAAAACTTTGGATGGAGTTATGGTATACAAAAACCTCAATATCCTTTCATTTTTCTCGGTTCTTCTCCAAATTTATGGGTTACTTCCATAAAAAAAGAAGAATTAGAAAATAGAGATAATCCAAAGCTTAGCGAGTTAATTAATCAATTTGGAAAGTTACCAGATGAATTATTTGAGTATTTAATTAAAGAAAAAAATGTTCTCAAAGAGATCATTGAATACATTTTAGTAAAATTTTGGCCTGAAGATATTCATGATGATATTTTAGCTTCTTTAAGTTTAAATCTGAATATAAAATATGAGGTTAAGCGTAATGCCAAGTTTGTAAGAGATGTAATGGATGCTTATATGAGCAAATGTGCTATATGCGGCCAATCTATTCGTATTTCTGATGTACTAGTAGGTATCGATGCATGTCATGTAAAAGCATTGCAATATGGAGGAAATGATTTAATAAGTAACGGTATTGCTTTATGTAAATTTCATCATTGGACTTTAGATAGAGGTGCAATTGGAATTAATAATAATTTGCGTATAGAAGTATCAGATTCAATAAATGGTGAAAAAGCAGAAGAACACTTAATT
>Ga0114959_10000608_pt1 | contig 33665 bp, 34 predicted proteins | sample C_130625_EF_Meta_FD_87317 | JGI IMG/M metagenome (GOLD analysis project Ga0114959, IMG submission 87317) | Freshwater microbial communities from Lake Croche, Canada to study carbon cycling - C_130625_EF_MetaG | ecosystem: Environmental > Aquatic > Freshwater > Lake | place: Lake Croche, Canada... | reverse complement strand
GAACCCGAAGGGCCCATAAAAGCTACGTATTCGCCTTTACTTACCGAAATAGAAACGTCTTTGAGGGCTTGAATAATTTCTTCACCCATGACGTATCGTCTTGAAATATTGGTAGTTTGTATAATTTCCATGTTGGAGTATTTGTTATGCGGTATTTGATTTGAGAGATTTTAAAAATATAACTTTGTTAACTCATTGAGTTCTATCAAAGTAGTAGTACCTAATGCAAAAGTTACCCACATAAAAGCCCTTCTTTTATTATCATGTGTACTTTGTCTATAATTCAAGAAGCTACCGATTGTCAGAAAAAAGTAAGAAACAAATCGAAGAATCTCTTTTTGATTTTCAAAAAAACCTTGTTTAGAAATCAACTGAAATACCAATAGAACGATTGGTATTATTCCGAATATCCAGTGAAGAGTTGTAGTTTTATTTTGTTGTTGATTATTATCCATGATTCTAATCTTTTATTTTTCAAAACAAACTTACCAATTTACTTAAACCCAGCACTTGCCTTTTCGATAGATTGTAGTTTGGCTTGATAGGTCGGCAGAAAACGCTGATAATCGGTTGGGGATAATTTTTGAAGCATTGCCAAACCGTCAGTCGCATAGTCTTTCATGCCAATATTTAAGGCTTGAATGATAAACAATTCATACAACTTTGGCGAATCTTTTCGCCAAACGATTGCTTTAGAAATGGCATCGTAGGCTTTTTCGGTTTTTTTGTTTTTATTGAATATTTCAACGGCTTTTGCCACCACATTTTCATTTAATGGATGTTGTTTTAGCCCTTGTCCCGTGGGGTCTTTGATATCATTAACAAAAACGGATTCAGCTTTCTCTTTTTTCAATAAAGTATTCAATAAAAGGGCGTAATATTTTCCTTTTTTATCCGTAGAATCTCCCAACGACCAAGCATGAAAATTCTGAAAAGCAATGAGTTTATCCCCCTGATAATAGTCTTGAAGCGCATTGGCAAAAAGTAGATCTTCGGATAATGATTCGTTGTCCTCTGATTCCGCTAATCGCCTCAAAGGTAAGGTTTTACCATTCGATTTTTGATGGATAGATTGGTTATAAATCCAAGCAAAATCAGAAGCATTTAAGATTGAATCTGGCGAGAAGATTCCACCCCAATTTTCCCCTGGGAGTGAGACCTTATTGGCTACATTTATTAATGCTAACTTATTGGCTTGAAATGAATTATAGTTAAGGTCTTCGGCGGTATTTAAAACCTCTTCAATCCCTTTATCTTTTAAATTATTTGCCCAAAAAGCTAATAAATTACTGGCTGGGACTTCTGGTTTTTGGGCATTTTTGCCTGCTAATTCATAATAAATTAGCGTTGAATCTGGCAATTTTGATTTGTTGTATAAATAAGCAAGATTATTCTGCAGTTCACCCGATTTTGGGAATTTTTGTAGGCCTTCTTTTAAGATAAAAATGGCATTAAAAAACTGGTCGCTATCCAAAAGTGAACGGCTAAGTCCTTCGTAATCAAAGGGTGAGGGATTTTTGGCAGTTGCTTTTCTGAAATATACACCCGCCGTTTCGTTGTCGCCTTGCGTAAGTGCGAGTGAGGCCAAGGCATAATTGGTTTTATGATTTCTAGGTTCGTAGGATAAGGCAATTTTATACTCAATTTCGGCAAATTTATAGTCTTTTTCAGTGGTGTAATAATCACCCAAAGCATTATAACTGGCGGCCGAAAATTGTTTGGTAGGAAAGAAATCTATGAATAAGAGCAAGCCCCCAATCATGATTAAAGCCATAATTCTGAACATCCAAATCGGGAAACGAAAAGGCTTGAAAACGACTTTGTAAACCTCTAATCCATCACGAAAAAGGCTTGAAAAATTTAAAATTATATACACCAAAAACATGATTCCCATTGCTAAATGTGAATAGGTTATGGCATCTTCAAAAACCTCAACCATGGGGTCATTGCCCGTAGCGAAGGCGAATCCGCAAGTTGCGAAGGTTATAATGCTCAAACCTACGTAAACAAAAGCCCCTGATCCCTCAAAATCCATAATTTCAACGTACAAATTTCTACGAGTTCTAAAGCCCCAAATACCTAAAGTTGTGGAGATGATTAACAATAAAAATGGACTTAAATATATCATGTTCCAATCAATCGTTTTATTGTTGTACAAGAAAATTAATAGTACATTTGCTAAATATATTCCACTGATAATCAGGAAGTTGAATAATTGTTTTGTACCTTTTGAGGAAGTGGTGATAATTAAAAAACCATGGACTATTTCATAGGAAATCAAGAAAATAAATCCAATCGAAAGCAGCATTACTCCCGAAGCTCTGTAACTTGATAGTAGTAAAAATGGAGCATTTACTTTAGCAAAATAATGAATACCTATTCCTACCAAAATTGTAATCAAAAAGAAAGTAAAAAACCGGGTAAGAATGTTGATGTTGGGGCGAAAAGCGTGAAAAAAATAGCTCGTACCGATGTATAAAATGATGGCTACGATGTTGATATAATTGCCCGAAAGATTGAAAGCTAGCCCTAAATTAACGGTAACAATCAGCAGAATTACGGCACCCGTAAATATCAAATACCAAAATCGTACAAGTGCCGAAAGGGCAGATAAAATTAGAATAAATCCAATCGTGGAAAGTCCCAAAAATAAATAATTTCCAATTTTATTTGTGGCCATTGGCGATGCAATAAATTGCTCGGTGATGGTGAAAGTTTTGGATGGAATACTTAGCGTTTCATTATTCACCTTGAATTTGTCCAGAATGATAGGCACTTCACCCAATTCACTGAGCACATCCCAGCGAATCACATTTTCTAACCCTTTGAAATACGCTAATCCAAAGATTATTAGTGAAATAACAAGTATAAGTATTGAAAATAAATAAAGATATTTTGTGGTTTTTTGGAAATTGTTCCAGAATTGTAAGGGTGAATTATTTTTAGTCATTTTTTGCGTAATATGTTTTGTTTCCAAAATTACGCTGATTTTATCGATTTAGTATATTTTTTACGAGCGCTGCTCAATGATTGCGGTGGTTAAACGGCTTACACAGACCAAATCTCCTGCTTCATTCGTGATTTTTATGTCCCAAATGTGAATAGTTTTACCCACTTTCAAGGCTGTGCATTTTGCATAAACATAGCCTTCTCTGGCTGATTTCAAATGATTTGCATTGATTTCCACCCCGACAGCCGCTTGTTTTTCTGGATTTTCCAACGACAACCACGAGGCAACACTTCCCAAAGATTCCGCCAAAGCCACTGATGCACCGCCGTGCAGAAGTCCCATGGGTTGCTTGGTGCGATTGTCAACGGGCATTTTTGCACAGATGTATTCGGGTGTAAGCTCGGTAAACTCTATTCCCAAATGTTGTACCATATTTCCGACACTTATACTATTTAATTTTTCAAGTGATATTGAAGTATTTATCATGTTATTATGACTAAAAGATTAATTTTAAACAATAAAATGTTTTACAATAGGCGCTTTTATAAAGCAAAATTGTAATGAAAAAGCCTTACTTTTGCGGATATTTTGCAATTAATTGATACTCAATGTCTGACCAGCGCCCACAAAGTCCAACCACGAAAACAGTTTATTTAATTCGACACGGAGAAACTGACTTCAACCGTCAAGGTATCGTGCAAGGAAGTGGGGTCGATTCCGATCTCAATGAGTTAGGTAAAGCCCAAGCAGAGGCCTTTTTTCAACATTATCAACACATTTCTTTCGACAAAGTTTATACATCTGGTTTGAAAAGAACGCATCAATCGGTAAATAAATTTCTAGAAAAGAATCTTCCCTGGGAACAGCACACAGGTCTTAACGAAATTAGTTGGGGTGTGCGGGAAGGAAAAATACCCGATAGACGAGATAACGAATACTATAAAGTGTTGATTGACAGTTGGATATCCGGTGAAACTGAAATGCCATCAGAAGGAGGCGAGAGCCCTGCCGATGTGATTACCCGTCAGAAACCAGTCATTGACCTAATCCTTAGCCGCCCCAAAGAAGAAATCATTTTAATTGCTATGCACGGACGAGCCATTCGCATTTTGCTCACTTTACTCCTCGAACGCCCCTTAAATGAAATGGATACTTTCGATCACGCTAATTTGTGTTTGTATAAACTCACCTACGATTATGAAACGCAAAAATTTAGTGTTGAAATTGCCTGTGATGTTTCACATTTAGCGGGAGTTTCTGCATAAGCTGTTCCTTATTGCCTTTTAAAATTTTCCGTTTATCCACACAACTTTCCGTTTACTTAAATTTTCCCACGTATTCCAAAAGGATTGCGTTAAATTGTTGTTGGTTAAATAAAAAGGAATTTGGTTTTGGCTATGCAGTCGTAGTTTATAATTATTCCTCAACAAAGAATTTAGAAAAAGGAAAGGAAAAAACAGAGTAACAATAGTTATGTCAAGAATTAAATTATACTGGGTTTTACAAATTTTTGGTTGGTCAGCTTGGCTTGCCAACGAAGCCTTGTATTATGCCGATACCTATAATTGGACGTTAGATTGGTTTTTGCTGGCAGATTTAAATATCTTCATTGCTATTATTTTAACTCACAATTTTAGAAAAGTTATAAAAAAATACGATTGGATAGAAATCTCAATTGAAAGAGTAATTCCTCGCATTTTATTGGCCGTTGGCTCAATGTCAGTATTCATGGCATTATTCAATATTCCGATTGATACGTATATTTTGAGAGAGCATGAAAAAGCTGATTTTTGGTCATTTTTCTTCATTTTCCAGTACATTTTTTATTGGGCCAAGCCCTTAACAATTTGGACGCTTTTTTACTATGCTTCACATTATTTTGAAAGAAAGTCGGAAGTTGAAGTGGATAAAATTCGGCTGGAGTCATCGGTAAAAGAGACAGAATCTAAGGTTTTGAGGGCTCAAATGAATCCGCATTTTATGTTTAATGCCCTCAATAGCATTCGGGCATTAATCCTCGAAGACCCCGACAAAGCCCAAAAAGCGGTAACGCAATTATCTAATATCCTACGCAGTTATTTACTGGCAGACAGACGTCGAACGGTGTCGCTTTCAGAAGAAATGAGAACGGTGGACGATTACTTAGCCCTTGAAAAAATTCGTTACGAAGAACGTTTGCAGATTCGTAAAAATATTTATCCCGAAACTTTAACCGTACAAGTTCCACCGATGTTGTTGCAAACGTTGGTTGAAAATGCCATTAAACACGGGGTTTCAAAACCCGTAAAAGGTGGCTTCGTGAGCTTAGAATCGAAGGTTGCGGGTAAGAATTTATTGATAATTATCAGCAATACTGGCACGCTGGAAACAACCGATTCGGGTGGATTTGGCTTAGAAAATACCGCCCACCGATTGGAATTATTGTTCGGATTAGAATCAAAATTTAGCATTTTTCAGGCTTCAAAGGATGTAGTAACCGCTGAGATCATTATTCCAATACCACAAATTGAACCAGAGAAAGATAGCCCTATAATGAAGATAACAAATTTAGTGAAGGCAGTGAACTAGGTGATAGTTATCGCTTGCCCCGATTTGCAATCATGGCGGACACGGATTAGCGACTGTGTCGCAATTGTTGAATTCCGACACAGTCGCTAATCCAAACAACTCCGATTTCAAATCGGGGTTAGCAACAAAACAAACAAAATATGAAAGCTCTAATTATTGATGACGAACGTTTAGCAAGAAATGAACTAAAACGCTTGCTTGAAAATTTTCCTAAAATTAATATCGTGGGTGAAGCCGCCAACGCCGATGAAGCAGTCATCTTGATTGATCAGTTGCATCCAGATATCCTTTTTCTGGATATTCAAATGCCAGGGAAAACAGGTTTTGACCTCCTGACGGACCTCGAAGGATATGTCCCCGAAGTCATTTTTACGACTGCCTACGATGAATATGCCATAAAAGCTTTTGAATTTAATGCGCTGGATTATCTGCTTAAACCCATTGAGTTGCACCGACTTTCAGAAGCCGTTCAGAAGGTTGAGGAGGAATTTGACCGACAAAAACAACTTACCGAAACCAACAAAGAAAATACTACAATTCTTTCCGAAAATGACCAAGTTTTTGTGAAGGACGGGGAGAAATGTTGGTTTGTAAGATTAGGAAATGTGCGTCTTTTTGAATCTATGGGCAATTACGTTCGTTTATATTTCGACGATCAAAAGCCTTTGGTGCTTAAATCTTTGAATGCTTTAGAGGATAGATTAGACTCGAAAATATTCTTCCGTGCCAACCGTAAGCACATCATTAATTTGAAATATATTCAGAAAATTGAGCCGTGGTTTTCGGGTGGTTTGCAAGTAACTTTGCGAGAAAGTGGGGATAAAATTGAGATTTCACGCCGTCAAGCCATTCGATTTAAAGAGCTGTTGAGTTTGTAGAAAAAAATGAATATAAAAAGGGCTTTAACAGTGGTTGAAGCCCTTTTTTTGTAAAAACTAATACAAGATGAGAAATAGTCTTTAATTTTACCCCAAAATAAGATTTTATACATGAAAAATATAATCAGTTTATTGATATTTTGTACTTTATTAAGTGCTTGTAATGAAGAAGTAAAAGAAAATCAAACAAATAAATATTTTGATTTAAAAGGATTGATCGCAAGCCAAATAAAAATACTCATTAAGCGAAAACCCGAAGTTCAAAAATCGATTTTAATAGCAGGAAAATCTGAAAATAAAGCAGTTAAAACCATTGATTGGGCGAAGGAATTAGCATTGTTCATTCAAGCGGATTTGAATAAACCCGCTTTTAGCCAAAGTTATCAAGTGGACAGTTCATCAACGGGCGTAAAATATACCTTGAAAGAAACAGAAAAATTGCCCGTTAAATATTTGAATATTACTAAACTAGAAGCGGGAAGAATCAATATTGAAGCCTTGATAAACAACGAAAACTATTTGTACAAAACAGAAAGGCACTTGAGTTTATCTGTAAAAAATAATCAAGTAACTGATTATCAGATAAATGGATTTCAAAAAATTATTTTTGGTGATCAGAAAAATTTTAAAATTAACGGCGAAATTAAACGATGATTTTAAAATTTTCGAAGAAAATATCTTTTCTATTTGTCATATTAATTATCAGTTTGTAACTTCATAGAAATTTCATAATAAGTTTCAAATTTCATCGCTATTCAAAAATTTATAATTAATTCTTTACAAGAATAATACAAAATAATTAACCAAGACTTTATTAATTACAGTAAAATCAATCTTAGTTGTAAATTCCTTTTATTGCTAAATCTTTTTTTTTCTAAAATTTCCTTATGTATTTTAAAATAAAACATACTAAGATGCTACGGACTTAGAAGTTTTTAAAGGCTAGACACCTAAATATAAATAACTCTAACAAACTGTATTCCTTAAATTTATCAAAAGCCAGGCCTTTAAATACCTACCTTTTGATAAATTTATTGAATTTGTAATTTATTTCGACTAAAAAAATTGTTGAAACCAGTTGCATCCTAGCACTTACTTTTGTCTATCAGATACTTGTTTACTTTATTATTCTTCCCTTAAAATTATGCTACCATAGAGTATGAATTGGGGTGAAAATACAAAGAAAGTTATATTTATTAACGCAAATGCATTTTGCCATCTCTCAGTAAATTTCACAAAATAAAAAAATTAAATTATGCGCCTACTTTATGACATGCTCCATGAAATATTAGTTTTTTTTCGTATAGAAGGTTTTATTTCTATCATTAAATCTGGTAATTTGAGTAGCCTCAAAACAATTGAAGGAATTTTGGCATTCTTATCTCCTTTAGCACCTTTACTAGTTTTTGCAGAAGTTTTGTGGTTATTAGTCATTCATGGAACTAACGTAAAAATTTACAAAATTCCCTTTTTAATTATTATCCTGAATAGAGCGGTAGAACGCCTTCTAAGCCTATCTATTACCCTGTTTTTTATTCAATTGTGTGACGACTACGCCATTTTTCATATTCCGTTTAAGTGGTATTGGGTTCCTTTTGCTTATTTAATATATGAACTAAACTCTTATATTCGACATTATGCAGCCCACAAAATACGTCTATTATGGTGCAGCCATTCGGTTCATCATTCAGCAACGGAATTAACATCATCTGTTACCTTAACAACCGCTTATTTGGAAAATATCTATACTGATATTTTCGCAGCCTGCTTTTGTACTTTATTGGGGCTTCCACCCCTTATGTTTTTTACGGTGATGGTCCTTGATAGTATATGGGGAGCATTTGTTCATGTTAGCGAAAAAACCATCCATAATGGACGTTTAGGTTTTTTAGAAAAAATTATTCTAACACCTTCCCATCACCGGGTGCATCATGCACGAAATTTTTTATATATGGATACCAATTTTTGTTCCATTATCAATATATGGGATAGAATATTTGGGACATATCAAGAAGAAAAAGCTGATGACCCAGTTCAGTATGGTACTACCCGAGAAATGGATTCCCACAACTTCTGGGATGTTTATTTTGGGGAATACATTGATTTATGGAAAGATGTCAAAAATGCTCAGGGTATTAATAAATTACTATATCTCATAATGCCTCCAGGTTGGAACCCAAATCAAGAACTTCAAACAGCAAAAGTATTGAGAAAACAAGCATTAAATAATAATAAAGAAATAAGGTAATTTCTTTACAACAATCATGAAAGTAAGGGTGGTTGTTGCAGCTTAATACGGAGAAGAATCACTTCTCCAAACCTACCTATTCAAAAAGGATTTGACATTCGTTTAATCCTTTTTTGACTAAAAACTAAAACAACAACAGATATCTTCTGGAATATTACGAAAAATACCCACTGCGAAAATCCTGTGGAAATCGCATTTAGGGATTAAAGCACTTTATTTAAACTATTGATAGGAAAAGGATTAACATAACCACGAAAATGTAACAGATCAATTGTCACAGAATTTTGCTCAGTAGGTTATAAAAACAATAGTGAATTAGCTGATTTTTGCCGAGAATCTGTTCGAAAATATGATTGCCAATTTTTAGATCATTCCAAGAATGCCCTGAGTTACAATCGCACTTATTTTTATAGTTCTCAACATTTAAATCGCAGAGGTGCCGAGTTATTTACTTTTGATTTGGGAATAAAAATAAAAACTTTATTTTGGGGATAATTACCACTTGGCAGATAAAAATCATCTCATCAATTAAAGTTAATAATTTCTAAAAAATTACTGACCTTACACGTAACTAATACACACTTTCAATAAAAAAAAATGCGAACCATTATTACTTTTTTTAAAACTTATAAGATACTTTTTGTTTGGCTCCTCCTATATATTATCATTCAGTGCTTAACCTTACTAGACACTAATCAAGACGGGATTATAGGAAACGTCAGTTTGCACCACCTGATTCAATACATGGTCTATTCTTTGGGCTTAGTTACGATGATTATTTTGTGTACGAAGTCCAAATATCTTTTGATCAAGAACATTTCTTTCTCGATTTTTACCTTCATTATATTCTGGCTTTTCCTCGAATTGACTAGTTTAGGCATTCATAAATTGAAAGTTTTAGAGTTTAACAGCCCTGACAATGCTCTTTTATTAATTGAGGCAAATTTTCAAAATACTGACAGACAACCATTTTGGGGAGATTTCAACGAAAGTTTTGGAAAATGGAGATTGCCGAACGATTCTCTTAATAGATGTCGTTGCGATGATAATTCTTTACTCCATTACAAGACTAATAGTTTTGGTGCTAGAGACAAAGAACGCTCTTTGAAAAATACTACTGACAAAAGGAGAGTCGTCTTTTTAGGTGATTCATTTACTGAAGGAATTATGGTGAACACGCCTAATCGTTGTTCAGATATTTTGGAACAGAATACGAATCAAGAACATCTTAATTTTGGCGTAAAAGATACAAGTCCAATTAATTACTTTTTGATTTACAAATCTATAGCTAAAAAATTTGAACACGATGTCGTCATCATTGGAATATTACCCGCCAATGATTTTGAAGATTATTCGGAGGACGATGAAGTTAGTTTGTTACGATATCCGGTTTACCGTCCTTACTGGAAAAATAAAAATAATGGTTATTCGTTAAATTATTCTTTAGCTTCACTTAGTCAAGCCTACGGCGCCTTAGCAATTTATAACAAACCCAGAGAAATTTTTCAAACAAAAGATTCTGTCTATAAAATGTTAACTTTTGGCAGAAAAATTCAGGGTGAATTGATTGCAAATTCCTATCTTTTGGCATTTATTGGTGCATTGGGAAGAAAAAATAAAAAAGAAATATTTAACGAAACCAGTATGTTTGAAAATTATCCAAAAGATAAATGGCCAACATTCAGTTATTCATTAAAAAAATTGATTGAAGAAGCCAAAGGAAAGCAAATAATCGTACTTACTATTCCTATTTTAAAGGACGTTAAATTATACCAAAAAAATCACACAAATTCACTTTCTGTAAAAATGGAAGAGTTTTGTAGAAAAAATTATGTGAATTATATTGACCTTTTACCTTTTTTCGGTACTGTTAAAAACCCTAATGAATTATATGTTGAGTGTGATGGACATTGGAACGAAAAAGGAGAGAAACTGGCAGCAGAAATTCTTTTAAAACATCCTATCTATAGAAAAGCAATAACCTTTTAAGAATTTTATCAGTCTGATAATCTTACAAGATTGGCTTTTACGTCAATCTATCGTACTTTTGTTTTTTTATACCCACATCACTATTTTATGAATATATTAGGGATTTCAGCATTTTATCATGATTCAGCGGCCACCATTACACAAAACGGAGAAATTATTGCTGCTGCTCAAGAGGAACGTTTCACTCGTATCAAACACGACCCCGCTTTTCCGACAAAAGCCGTTGAATATTGCTTGTTGGAGTCGGGACTGACTTTAGGTAAGTTAGACGCAATCGTTTTTTATGATAAACCGCTTTTGAAATTTGAGCGTTTGTTGGAAACTTATTACGCATTCTCGCCTAGCGGTCTTCGTTCGTTTTTAACTGCCATTCCTGTGTGGTTAAAAGAGAAAATGTTCTTGAAAAGAATGCTTTATGAAGAACTCTTCAAAATTGGCGAATTTGACAAGAAAAAAGTGAAATTGCTTTTTCCTGAACATCACCTTTCACACGCTGCCAGTGCTTATTATCCTTCGCCTTTTGAAGAAGCTGCTGTGCTAACCATTGACGGTGTTGGCGAATGGGCAACTGCCTCAATTTGCCACGGAAAGGGAAAAGATATTTCAATTTTGAAGGAATTAAAATTTCCCCACTCCTTAGGTCTTTTGTATTCCGCCATTACTTATTTTGCAGGATTTAAGGTGAATTCCGGAGAATATAAATTGATGGGTCTTGCTCCTTATGGCGACCCAAATTCAGAAAGAACCCTTCGTTATGCGGACATTATTCGCACCAAACTCATTGATATTCAGCTTGATGGCTCAATTTGGTTGAACCAAGATTATTTTGATTACGCTACGGGTTTACGCATGGTTAAAGATAAAAAATGGGAGGCACTTTTCGGTTTTGCCCGTCGTGAATCTGAAACAAATTTGCAACCCGAACACTGTGACTTTGCCTTGGCGGCTCAAATCGTTACGGAAGAAATCGTTATCTTGATGGCCAAAGAAGCCAAACGGTTAACGGGTTCCGAAAACATTTGTTTGGCGGGAGGTGTGGCGCTTAACTGTGTGGCAAACGGAAAATTACAGAATGCAAAGATCTTCAAAAACGTCTATATCCAACCTGCCGCAGGAGATGCTGGAGCTGCTTTGGGAGCTGCTTTGGTTGGTGAATATATTTACTTCGGACAAGAACGCAAGGTCGATGCCAATGCCATAGATTCGATGAAAGGCTCGTATTTAGGACCTGAATTTTCGGATGTTGACACTCGTTTGATGTCGAAAAGATACAATGCGGTTTATACTCATTACGAGATTTTTGAGCAATTAGCAGCAAAAACCGCTACCGATTTAGCAGAAGGGAATGTGGTTGGTTGGTTTCAAGGGCGTATGGAATTCGGGCCTAGAGCGCTCGGTGGACGGAGTATTTTGGGGGACGCTCGAAATGAAGAAATGCAGAAGAAACTGAATCTCAAAATTAAATACCGTGAAGGATTTCGTCCTTTTGCCCCTTCAGTCCTTGCAGAAGATGCATCTGAATATTTTGAGTTAGAAGGCAATTCACCGTATATGCTGCTGGTTCATAATGTTCAAGAAAAGCGTAGAAAAGAGTTACCCGATAATTATCGTTCTTTACCTCTTATGGAGAAATTGTACTATCTCCGTTCGGATTTGCCTTCCATTACCCACATTGATTTTTCGGCACGTATTCAAACGGTTCATCAAGAAACCAATCCAAGATATTGGACTTTAATCGACCAGTTTAAAAAACAAACGGGTTATGGTTTGGTCGTAAATACCAGTTTCAATGTACGTGGCGAGCCTATCGTATGTACGCCCGAAGACGCTTACAAGTGTCTTATGCGTACTGAAATGGATTTTCTGGTCATTGGTAATTTCATTTTCGATAAAAAAGATCAACCTGAATGGACAGAAAAAGACGATTGGAAAGATGAATTTAAACTAGATTAAATATTCATAGACAACCAGTATTTTCTAAACCTAAAAATTTTAGATTAGCATTCAGACTTTATCAAAGCAAGATTATAATTAGATTTTTTCATGAATCATCTTTCAACCACTCAAGAAGAAGATAGTAAAAAAAGTGAACATATTCCTCAACTGGATGGGGTGCGAGCTATTGCAATAAGCCTTGTGCTAATTTTTCACTGGTTTCCACAAAATTCCTATATTAATAGAATTCCTAACGGATCGATCGGTGTTACTTTATTTTTTGTGTTAAGTGGGTTTTTGATAACCAATATTTTGTTAAAAAACAGATTATCCGCTGCAACAAAAATAAACACCTACAAAATATTCTTGATTAGGCGAGCTTTACGTATTTTCCCCATCTATTTCTTAGTTTTATTTGGAGTCTCAATATTACCATATATAAATTTAACCCCTAAGATTGTCACAGACTTTTACACAAACCCAATTTATTATTGGACTTATACTTACAATCATCTATTAGAAAAAACTAATAATTGGGGGGATATCTTATCACCATTTTGGACTTTGGCAGTAGAAGAACAATTTTACGTATTTTGGGCAATCATCATTTTGTTAATTCCCAAACACAAGCAAATAGAGTATTTTCTTTGGATAACAATTGTTCTCGGAATTATTGCAAGATACTTCTTTATCTATCTAAATAATGGCTTAGGCTTATTGACAATCACTTGTATAGATACCTTTGCTTGGGGAGGCATTTTAGCATTTTATGGGTTGAATAATCGTATAAAACGACTACCGAAAATTGTGTATTTTTTTACACTCGTTTCTTTGTTATTGTTTTTTTATATAATTTTTAGCGCAAATAATGATTCTAATTTTATTAAAATACTCTTTTTCAGAACAAGTGTCTCATGTTTATCAATTGTATTTATTTCATTCTTAATCAATAATAACAAGCATATATTAACTAAAATCTTAATGCTTTATCCAATTAGATTTATAGGAAAGATTAGCTATGGAATCTATGTTTATCATATGCTCGTACCATTGTTCTTTGGAATTATATTAAGTAAATTAAAAATTTATTTTCCATATCAAAATCAATGTATCAATTTGATTGTCTTACTGATATTCAGTTATTATTCTTGGATATTTTTTGAAGAACCACTCAATAAACTAAAAAAATACTTTAACTACTAATTATTTTTTTAGGTAATAATTTACTTATTATCCATCAGTCAGACCATTTGTAATCAAAGGCGCACATTGATTACAGTGCTAAATGTGTTTTGTGAATAATTTTTATCCTAAAATCTTTGATTCGTTACCTCCCTATAGTTTTAAAAATTTCGGGAAGTTGAAATAATTTATCAAACAAACAACTTAGATTCGTTTTATATTCACAGTTAAAACTAATCAACAAAATAATATTTATATAAAGCAACACAACTATGGATTTCATTACAGACCTTTTTAATTTTTTGAAAGAGCGCAAAAAATGGTGGCTCTTTCCGGTAATTTTTGTATTATTATTGATTGGTATCCTCATCGTGATCGGTGGTGGTTCAGCCATTGCTCCATTTATTTATACATTATTTTAAAAAGGCGGTAGGCAAAAGGCGGTGGGCAATAGGCAATATAAATTGCTTATTGTTTATTGCCAATAGCCTATTGCTCACTGCATACATGAAAAGAGAAAAAACAATTGAAACCATGCTCGTCATTACCGTGGGAATGTTGGTGTTATATTTTGTGTTTAAACAAAAAACTTGGGGGAACTATTTCCTGATAGCTTCTTTAATTGTAGGATTAATTGGCGTTTTTTCCAATTTTGCGAGCGAGCAAGTCGCTTGGGTTTGGGGAAGAATTGCGCATATTCTAGGTACTTTTAATTCCTATGTATTGTTGTCGGTGGTATTTTTTATATTCTTGACCCCTGTGGCTTTTTTGTACCGATTGACTCGTAAAGATACTTTGAAGTTGAAAGCACAAAAATTAGGAACTGTTTATGAAGAACGAAATCATTTGTATGTGGCCAAGGATTTAGAAAATGTCTGGTAAATTTACAGCTAGCGGTTGACGCTTAAAGATAAATGATTTTAGCTTTTTACTTCTGAGCCAACCTAAGTTTATTTATTTTCCGTGAATCGTTCACCGAAAAGATAATAATGATCAAAATACCGATACCGCTTTATTAGGACTGGGATGCGCTCGATTTACTGCTACTTGAAATCAAAAAGGGCGTTTCAGTTGAATTATTCTCTAAACTTTCCTTTGTTATTGTGGATGATTGTTTATCAATTCCCTGTGATCTTCAGCGATTTTCTGCATATAATGTATCAATAATTAGACTTTGGCGAAATGTAAGTCATCAAAAAGCAATCATTTTAAGACTTTTCTATTAAACCCAAGAGACTGATTTTGAGAACGTTATTGTGATGAATTCCGGCGGAGAATCTAAACCTTCGGATATTCAAGTACTGTATGATACTTCTCTTACGCAACCCGATAAAATTATTTTTGGTCAACGTGCAAAACAAAGTGAAGGATTATTTTTTCGAACTGCATATTCCATTTATAAACTACTTTTTGGCATATTGACTGGCAGCGTAATCAAATTTGGGAATTTTAGTATTATACCTCACCGCCAAGCCAAAAAATTAGCATATTTTTCGGAGATTTGGAGTCATTTTCCAAGGGGAATTATTCGGTCAAAATTGCCTTATTCTTATATATCCCAATTGAGCGGGGAGTGCGATTGGCGGGTAAATCAAAATTGAGTTTTATATCCTTAATTTTGCATGGTCTAAGCGCTTTTTTTGTGCTTCTTGATAAGTTTGATGGGAGGATTTTGATTGGTTCTTGATTGATGACTACTGTTGCTGGCGTAAAGGCTATTATCGTTCTGATTATCAAGTTCTTAACTCCCGAAAATGCATCGCATGGCTGGGCACTTGTTCCCGCCTCCGTCATCATCATTTTACAATCCCTTTTAAATTCGATTAATTCCTATCTCTATTTTCCTAAATTATTTTACTCAAAAGCATTTTATACCCACAAATAAATGTTTCATTTTTATTGAAAAAGTAGAAAATATATGAAATTAAGCGTTGTAATTCCTGCCTATAACGAAGAAGAATCTCTTCCCGAGACGTTACGTTCGTTGTACGATACATTGGTAAAAAATCAAATTGACCACGAAATTTGTGTGACTAATGATAACTCAAAAGACAATACCGAACAGGTATTAAAAGATTTACAGCAAGAAATACCTACCTTAGTTTATTTTACTAATAAAGGGCCAAACGGTTTTGGTTATGCCATTAGATACGGATTAGAGCGTTTTACTGGTGATTGTGTTGCTGTGATGATGGCCGATATGTCTGACTCGCCGGAGGATTTAGTGAAATATTATAAAACCATGATTGAACAAGATGTTGATGCAGTTTTTGGCAGTAGATTCATAAAAGGGGGAGCCGTTTATGATTATCCTAAATTGAAATTATTCATTAACAGGGTATCTAATTTTGTGGTAAAAATGCTGACGGGTATTAAAACGAATGATACAACGAACGCCTTTAAATTGTACAAGAGAGAAACCATTGAAGGGGTCAAGCCGTTTATGTCGGCTCACTTTAACCTGACCGTAGAATTGCCATTGAAAGCTTATGTACGGGGATATTCTTATACGGTTGTGCCCAATACTTGGCAAAATAGAAAGTATGGAAAATCGAATTTGAAGATAAAGGAAATGGGGAGTCGCTATCTGTTTATTTTGTTATATTGTTTAATTGAAAAATCGTTTTCGAGAGGGGATTATATGAAGAAATAGTAAAAGTAGTACAGATAGCTAGTCCGTTAAACATTACTTTTTTTTCAAATAAACAAATGTCTTAGGTCAGAAATTTGAAAAAATGCAAATGTCAAAACGATTCCCCAAAATACGGCAAAAACGAACATTGAAAACAGAATTTTAGGGACTGGAACCTTGAAGGATAGTGCCAACAAAGTTCCCCCAATTGGTGTAAAAAACAAGGGCGTAAAACACGCAATACCCCATATGCCTAATTTAAGCCATATTTTAACGGCAAATCGGCTTCTTTTTGAAAATAATTTAGGCTTGGTTTTTTGATATTTCTTAAATAAAATTCTTGCTTCCAAGCCAATCAAGCAGATTAATCCTACCATTGCCATCATCCCAATAATTGAGCACACGGCAGTCTCAACCCAAGTTAATTTTAGGATTAATCCAAAAATTGGGCCGTTAAAAAATTTAAGAGCAGTTAAAGCAATTACTGTAAAATATTCAACAAATGGCATATTTTTGAGGTTGTGATAGCTAAATAATTATTACCTTGCGGGGGTATTCTTCGCAGGGGGATTAACCCATATTTATATTAAAATGATGTTAAAAAAATTACTTTTTCTTACTTTATATAGTTGTTTTTCAATAAGTTACTGTTCAAGTGCTCAAAGTCTATTTGCTCCTTTGAATGAGGATTATTATCATCTGATTGACCGATATGAAATAAAACGTGGAAAGTTCTCAGAAGGTTTCCATACCACGGTAAAGCCTTATACTCGCAAGGGTATTATTCAGTTGGTAGATAGCGTTTGGGCGGATACTTTAGCGCATTTATCCAATCGTGATAAATTTAATCTCGAATACTTACAAAACGATAGTTGGGAATGGGCCAAACCAGATTTCATTGGTAAGAGTCGCAAACCTATCTTCAATGCTCTCTACGATAGAAAAGCAGATGCTTATTCAAGTGCTAATACAGACTTTGACATTCATATCAATCCGGTGGTGAACTTTGAAATTGGTGCTTTTGAAGGAAATAACGGAAAAAGAACTTTAACACTCAACACAAGAGGCGTTGAAGTGAGAGGAATGATAAATCGAAAAGTTGGATTTTACACTTTCTTTACCGACAATATTGCCCTAGTTCCCGATTATTTTTCTGACTTCGTGGATAAATATAATCAAAACGACCAGAGAATCGGTGGCCGACTTCCAGGAATCCCAGGTGAAGGTTTTGTAAAAGAATTTCGGCAGGATAAAAATAGCGCTGATTTTTTTTCAGCAAGGGCATATATTACTTTTCAAGCGACTAAAAATATTCAAATTCAGTTTGGGCATGATAAAAATATTATCGGCAATGGCTTTCGTTCCATGATTCTTTCGGATAATGCAGCTCCTTATTTATTCCTAAAAATTAATACTCAAATTGGACGTTTTCAATATCAAAACCTTTTCACTCAGTTAGTTTATACAGGCTTTAAACCCAACGACCAGATTTTCCCTAGGAAATATATGACGACTCACCACTTGAGTATTAATGTTTCTAAAAATTTGAATATTGGCTTTTCGGAAAGTGTTATTTTTCAGCGAGATAGCATTACCGGAAGAGGATTTGATGTTAATTATTTAATACCGGTTATGTTTCTACGTTACATTGAAAGTTTTCAAGGAAGTGCTGATAATGCATTTGTTGGATTAGATTTTAAGTTGAATTTAGCAAAAAGATTTTCGTTGTACGGCCAATTTATGTTAGATGAATTTAACTCAAAAGAGTTTTTCAATGGTAGCGGATATTGGGGAAATAAGTTTGGTTTGCAAGCAGGATTGAAGTATATAGATGTTTTTGGAATCAATAACTTGGATTATCAAGCAGAATGGAATTATGCCCGTCCGTACACCTATTCTCACTACGATAATACCAATTATACGCATTATAATCAAGCATTAGCGCATCCGTTGGGAGCTAATTTCGAGGAATGGTCTCACATTATTCGTTGGCAACCTTTTAATAAATTGCAATTAACTGGTCGTGTGATTTATGCTAATTTTGGCGAAGATAGAACCCTTACTGAAAACTGGGGAGGGGATATTCAAAAAAGTTACGATACTAAAAGCAGAAAAGTGCTCTATAATGACCTCTACGGCAATTATACAGGGCAGGGCAGAAGCACTGTGACGACCATTTTAGATTTCAAAGCTTCTTATCAGCTCAAACACAATTTTTTCATAGAAGCCCATTATTTAAATAGAAAATACGATAGTGCTGTCGATAAATTAGATTATACCAATACGATTTCTTCTTTTGGTATTCGTTGGAACGTTGCCACGAGGCAGATGTTTTTTTAGGGAAAATTACTTTTCTCCATATTCAATGGTAGCTGATGCGGAAGTTTTGGATTCGTTATGTAATCGGTCGAAAGACGTAACGTGAAAGACGTATCCACGAGCTTTTTCAGCCGTTGAATCCGTGAAAGTGTTTTGTCTGCCAATGTATACTATCTTATCAATTCGTTCAAAATCGGGCTTTTCAGACCTTTCAAAACGATAAACGGCAAAATAGGTGTTCTCATTGCCATCACTTGCGAGCTGGCCCGGTTGCCAAGTCAAAACAGGTTTTCCGTAGGTGTTTCTCGTAATGACAACTTTCTCCGGGGCAAGTGGGGCAACATTATCCTTCCAAGGCATGGCAGGAATAAGTGCCGGTCTTCTGTATAAATCTATCCGTAAAGAATCCTGAAAACCACCATAGTTTTCAGTTAATGATTTCGAACTGAAAAATATTCCTCCATCAATCTGCTTAAATTGTCGATCAAGTCTGATTTGAGCAGGGGCTTCAGATAAACTCCACCCTGTCTTTATTTTATAAATCCCGTGGCCGATATAAAGGTGCTTACCAAAGGCATTTTCCATCCACCATTTCGATAATTCAGTATAAGAGACTTTGGGATGCTTACGGTCAAAATAAATCTGAGGAGCAATATAATCTATCCAACCCTGTTGCAACCAATTGCGGGTATCGGCGTACAAATGACTGTATGAGGTTTGTCCGGCCTGAGTTCGAGAGCCGTCGGGTGTTTGTAAACTATAATTTTTCCAAACACCAAAAGGGCTGATACCAAATTTGACGTAAGGCTTCGTTCTTTTAATAGACTCACTGATTTGTGATATTAATAGGTTCGTATTATTTCTTCGCCAATCTTCAATATTTGTGAAACCGTTGTTGTAATTTTTGAATGTGTCGGTATCCTTTAAACTCTGACCTGAAACTTGATAAGGATAAAAATAGTCGTCAAAATGAATGCCATCTACGTCGTAGTGCTTGACAATATCAATGACCACACTTGTGATATAATCTCTAACTTCGGGAAGGCCAAAATTTAGCAGCTTTTGGCCGTCGTAAGTCAAAATCCATTCGGGTTTACGGTTGCTAATATGTTCGGGTGTAACGCCAGTACCTCTTCTAAAAGTAGCTCGATTGAGATTCAGCCAAGCATGAAATTCTAAGTTACGGTCGTGGGCTTGCGTAATCATAAAACTCAAAGGATCATAAAAAGGATAAGGGCGTTTGCCTTGGACACCCGTCAAAAATTCAGACCAGGGCTCCACACTCCGAGCATAATACGAATCGCAAGCATCACGGACTTGTACCATCACAGCATTAAGATTTGACTGTTGGTGTTCGTCCAAAATTCTAATAAAATCTTTCTTTTGCAGGTCGGAATCATATTGACCTTTCTGAGGCCAATCAATATTTTCAACCGTGGCAATCCAAGCTGCCCGAAATTCATATTTAGGGGAATCGCTTAACTGACGATGTTTTTGGGAGCAACAACTAAAGTGAGTAAATAAAACTAGTGAGTAAATTAGAATAAATTTTAAGAGCATATTAAGTAAGGAAATACTGAGCGACTATGCAAGTTAATAATTTATTCTTCAATCGAAAACATATATCCCACGCCTTTCAAGGTTTTTATGTAATATTCAGGAATTTTTTCACGAAGTTTACGAATATGTACATCAACTGTGCGTTCAACAACGTATACATCAACGCCCCAAACTTTTTCTAATAATTCATCACGATTGAAAACTTTGTTGGGGTGTTTGGCCAAAAAGTAGAGTAATTCAAACTCCTTTTTAGGCATCACTAATACCTGACCACCACTATTAACACTGTAATTTGTACGACTAATGATCAGTTGACCAATTTCAATGGTAGTGTCGTTTTCTAATTGTTGAATATCTCTGCGTAAAATGGCTTTTATCCGACTCAATAAAGCACGGGGTTTTATGGGTTTTACAATATAATCATCCGCTCCAACATCAAAGGCTGCTACTTCGGTATATTCCTCGGCACGGGCGGTGAGAAAAATAATGTAAGTATCTTTTAATTCAGTGGTTTGGCGTAATTGGCGAGCAGTTTCGATTCCATCTTGACGGGGCATCATAACATCTAAAAGAATCAAATCGGGCTTGAAAATTTTAGCCACCTCAATCGCTTGAATGCCATCGTTTGCCGAAGCTGTTTCGTAGCCTTCTTTTTTGAGGTTGTATTCCAATAGTTCAATAATGTCTGGGTCATCATCAACTAATAAAATTTTTGGAATGGGTGAAGTGTTGTTTGCCATAATATAAGTTTGTGATTGCCATACAAAGTTACCAATGTCAATGTTATGGAATTGTTAAATATAAATGAAGGCGTGTTGTCTAAACTAAAAAAGACCTTCAATTAACTAATAGGGGCATTTTTGATAAAATTTATATCAACCTAACACCCGTCATAATTGCGGGCTTTTTGATGCCCATTAGTTCCAAAATCGTTGGCGCTATATCTCCTAATTTACCGTCTTTGACCGATTTATTATCCTTATCAATCAAAATACACGGCACAAAATTTAAACTATGTTGCGTATTTGCTGAACCATCATCATTTATCATGTAGTCTGCATTGCCGTGGTCGGCCAATACAATAATGGAATAATCACTTCCAATGGCGGCTGTTACTACTTCTCCCAACGATTCATCCACCGCTTCACAGGCTTGTACAACCGCTTGGAAATCACCTGTATGACCCACCATATCAGGATTGGCAAAATTCAGACATATAAAATCTGCCTCCGAATTTCTGAGCGATGGCAATAATGAATCTCTTACCTCATAGACCGACATTTCTGGTTGTAAATCGTAAGTTGCTACTTTTGGAGAGTTTGACAATAGGCGAGTTTCTCCTTCAAAAGTCTCATTTCTACCCCCCGAAAAGAAGAAAGTTACGTGCGGAAATTTCTCCGTTTCGGCAATTCTGATTTGTTTTTTACCCGCATTTGCCACGATTTCGCCCAAAGTTGAAGGTAAATTACTATCATCAAAAATGACGTTTACGTTTGTGAATGATTTATTATAATTCGTCATCGTGTAATAACGAATATCCAATTTTTTCATGCCGTTTTCGGGAAAATCTTCTTGGGTTAAGGCCCTCGTGATTTCCTGCGGACGGTCGGTGCGGTAATTAAAACAGAGTACCACATCGCCTGCTTGAATATTGCCAATGGGTAAATTATTTTTTGTTACAACAATGGGTTTGATAAACTCATCCGTAATGCCTTCTGAGTAAGATTCTTTCATCAAAGCAACGATGCCTTCATCGCAAACGGGCACCCCTTCGCCCTTCACCATTACGTCATAGGCTTTCTCAATTCGCTCCCAACGACTGTCTCTATCCATCGCATAATAACGACCCGTTACACTGGCAATTTTTCCCGCTGAAGTCCTCAAAAATGATTGTAAATCACCAATAAATCCAACACCCGATTTTGGGTCGCAATCACGTCCATCCGTAAAAGCATGAATAAAAACCTTGCTCAATCCGTTGTCTTTGAGCACATTACACAGCGCTTTTACGTGATTAATATGGGCGTGTACACCACCGTCAGAAACTAAGCCCATGAGGTGAAAAGGTTTGTCATTTTCCTTGGCATATTTAATGGCATCCACCAGAACGGGTTCATGACGAAGCATATCCTTTTCAATAGATTCATTCAAACGAACCAACGATTGACGAACGATTCGCCCAGCGCCCAAGTTCATGTGTCCAACCTCAGAATTCCCAAATTGGCCTTCTGGCAAACCCACTTCTGGACCAAAAGTTACGAGTTTACTATGAGGATAATTCGCCATTAAGGAATCATAAAAAGGCGTTTTGGCGGCAATAATGGCCGAACGGTCTTCGTAGCCTTTTTCGGCAATTCCCCAACCATCTAAAATGACAAGTAATACTTTTTTATTCACTGTATTTTTGTTTTTGCTTGATTTAGTTTTTTGTTATCTCTAATTATTCACAATGAAAGTTCATTGGAATCGTAAATCTTGACCTGACTGGTTTTCCGCCTTGAAAACCGGGAGTCTATTTTACTTTTAGTATCATTTTGGTAAGTTGGTCTTTTGTATCTTGATAGGTATCCTTTGTTAAGAATTTCACATAGTTCGGAGAACCGCCTTTTTCTATGACAAATTGAACATAAATTTTTGATTGGCAGCCTTCTTCCGATGCTTTCAAATTCTTTTGTAAATACTTACCAAACGCCCCCATTCCCCTAGGAAACTCCGCCTGCTGTTCAACGGCAGTAAAAATTTCTTCTTCTTTTTTCTTTTGTGAAAAAGAATGGAGAGAGATTAAAAGAAAGAATATGGAGCGTGATCGTGTTTTCATTTCTACTAATACAAGTCCACAATTGTCCGTAATATCCCTAAAACCGTAGAGAGATTTTTATACGGATAAAGTTCATTGTCGATTATTAAAATGTTACCTGATAATTTCAAAAATAACTAATCACCGGCTGTTGTAACTGCCCCATAAACAACCGCAATAGGATGCCCTTCTTTTTCATTGAAAATTCTGGCTCCTAACATTTAAGCCGTACATTGAGAAATTCCTAAATCAAAATCTTGTTTTTTTGCTTCCACAACCGCAAAAAGCGGGGCATCAATTGTGAAAGAATGAGTATTTTTTCCGATCATGAAATCACATTCTCCATTCAAACCTTAATGTATATCCGCATTCAGATTATCGCCTGAATGGATGGTTAAAAAATCTGAATTTCTTTTGTTCAACTCCCTCAAAATTGGGGCAACAAACCACTCTGAAAGAGCTTTTTTGCTACGTTTGGGTAATAATTGAGAGGTTTCTAGGGTTTCTTTTAACCAATTACTGGCTTCAATTGGCTCAACCGATTCAAATAAAGATTGACTTCGATTATAATCCCGAAGTCTTTTTTCAATCTTTCTAAAGTGAAATGTTTGTAAGCCATTATTTTATTTTAAAAGTGAATTTACTTAATCTTTACAACCGTTACTTCTCCACCAAAAAATCCAAAAATCCCTCCGCACAACGACTTACAATCTGGGAAACTTCCTCAAAATCAACCATTTCTTCCTAATAAGGGTCTGGGCACTTCAAGAATTGTCTCGTGTTTTGAAATTTGATTATCAAACCGTCAATACAAAAAGTAAGTTTCCTCGGACTGTTTCATCCCCAGTGAACGAGTGCTAATTGATTGAATATTTTTTAGGTAATAATCATCCTTCGCCACCAAGTAATCAACGACGGAAAAATCTTCACCACTCAATTTTCTACAGGGATGGGTAAGGTTAATTCCTTGTTTTTCAGCATTTTTAGGAGTTCGAGGTTCAGGGAATGCGCCGATATGATAGCCATGAGTAGCGGCAGAATCACCTTGGATTTCAAGTTGTAAATTTCTTCTTACAGCCAATTTTCGAAATGGTACTTCTGCGATGGGGGAGCGACAAATATTTCCAGTACAGACAAATAAGATTTTTAACATAGATTTAGGGACTAGGGGGCTGGGGTTGGAATTTGAACATTGCATAGGAGATTCTTGTTGCTTAAAAACTCCTAAATCCCATCCTTCAATCCCTACTTTTCAAGCGGTTGGTTATCTTCGCCTACAATTACAAAAATTTCTTCCTGCGGTTTTTTCATGAGATACTTTTCACGGGCAAATTTTTCGACCAATTTTTTATTTCCCATCACTTCAATCCGTTCTTTTTCAACTTCTTTTATTTTCTGGACGTAATATTTTTTCTCATCTTCCAAACGCCCCAATTCACGGTACATATTTATCTGCGTAAAAACGTCATTGATGTCAAAAAACAACATCCAAATTACCAAACCTGCAAAAGTGAGTGTGTAAAAGCGATATTTGTGTAAAAGAAGGTCTTTCATAAAGATAAGAGTATTTAAGACAAATATAGTGGATTTTAAATTATTTTGCCATGATGATTGCAATGAAGCATCTGATTTCAGGAAGGAATCTATTAACTTTATAATTGATTTATGAAATTACCCGAAAGACTACCAAAACCAACCATTCACTATGTCAAAAAAAGAAATACTCCTACTTTTTGCCGCACTCGGCTTCTTGATTATTTGGATTTTAGACCTTCGTGCTGGACTTCCTGTTGGACTTGAACCAACTTTCTGGAATAAGATTTTCTATCATTATTCATGGTTGATGTTTGCGGCAGGTTGCTTGTTCTATTTTCAGTATTCAAAACAAATTCGTTTGAAAAAAGAAGAGGAATTGGGGAAAAATAATCCCGTTGAGGAAATAAAAGACGATAAAAAAGCGCAAAGAAAAGCCTTGACGAAGGGAAAGAGGTAGTTTTATTTGTATATTTGAATACCAAAATTTTTCTACATGCCTAAAATTACTCTTTTCAAAAATTCAAGATTTTTCTTTTATGCTTACGATTTGACATAAAGATTGCATTTGCAAATGGCCGATACTAAAAGTGAACGAAGTAGGTCAGATAAAATTCGGTTAGACACTTGGGAGATTTTTGAAGATGGAGCTTTATCAAAAACAGCAATGTAAATTTGTCTAAAATTGATTGAAGAGAATATAAATGATATTTTAGGACAAATAAGACGGTTTTCGGATGGTCAAAAAGTAGAAATTATTTTTTTGAATTATTCATGAGGAATTTAGAGGGATTTCAAGGAATATAACCTGCGATTGAAAAAGTAATTTTGTCTTTCAGAGATAAAATTACCATCTATTTGAAAGATGGAAGAATTATCAATGCTCCTTCAAGTCAATTCCCTACAATTCAGTAACTTAGCAAAATCGAACGCAAAAGAATTAATATTATTAACGACCAATCAATTATGTTTCGTGATGAAGTATTTCATTTAGAACAATTTTTAGGGCGTGGGAAACAATACAAATATCATATCGCCTAAACCAACATGGACTCCCAACAAGCATTCAGTATTATCATTGCAATTATTGCCTCGGCCTTCTTCTCTGGCGTAGAAATGGCTTTTGTTTCAGCCAATAAACTCTATTTTGAACTCCAAGCCAAGCAAGGAGTTATCAGCGGGCAAATTATCTCGAAATATCTCAAAAATCCTTCAAAATTTATCGGAACAATGCTCATCGGAAACACCTTATCGCTGGTGGCGTATGGTATTTTCATGGAGGGATTTTTACACCATGAAATTGCACATTTTTTTCCATTTTTAAATGGGTTGTTCGCAGGATTAATTGCCTCTTTTATTGGAACAGTTATCATTCTAATGACTTCCGAATTTACCCCCAAAAGTATTTTTTTGTTAAATCCAGATGGTTTTTTAGAAGTATTAGCCATCCCGATTTTAATAATTTACACTTTGATGTACCCGCTCGTGTGGGCAATTGTTGGATTATCTAAATGGTTTATTAACAATGTTTTACGCTTGGAATATTCCGACGAACGCCCTGCTTTTGGCCTAACCGACTTAAACAATTATCTCCAAAATTTAAATCGTAAAGTGTCTACCGACGAAGAAACCGATGTGGATACCAAAATATTCAATAATGCCCTAGAATTTAAACAGGTAAAAGTACGTGATTGTATGATTCCAAGAACGGATATTGTGGCAATGGATATTGAAGGGGGTATGGAAGAATTGAAGAAAACCTTTGTGGAAAGCGGTCATTCAAGAGTTTTGGTCTATAAAGAAACGATGGAAGACGTGTTAGGATATTGTCATTCATTGGCAATGTTTAAAAAACCCAAAGAAATTCAAGGGATTTTGACGGCCATTCCAATTGTGCCTGAAGCTATGCCGGCAAAAGATTTATTATTTAAATTTTCAAAAGAGCATAAGTCGTTGGCCTTGGTCGTTGATGAATTTGGCAGCACCGCCGGGTTGGTGAGTATGGAAGATGTAATGGAGCAAATTTTTGGCGAAATTGAAGACGAATACGATGATAATGAAAACCTTACCGAAAAACGAATTGATGACAGAACCTACTTGCTTTCTGGACGTTTAGAGATTGATTATTTAAACGATAAATATGAATGGAATCTCCCGGAAGGCGATTATGACACCTTGGGAGGAATGATTACGAATATTAATGAGGATATCCCAGCATTGAACGAAACAATCATTAATCATCCTTTTAATTTCCAAATTATTGAAATGTGTGACACGAGAATTGACCTCGTAAAATTGATCATTGTGGGAGAAATTGAAAGGAAATCGGAAAGCTATTCGATGAAACATTAATTTTTTGATGTTAGGTTGTCGATTTTGGATTTTCGTTATTCGATGTTCGAAAACCAGACATCGAATAACGAAAATCCAATATCGAATTATAAAATTACATTCATCAACGTCTGAATTTTTATTTCTGTTTCGTACCATTCCTTCACGGGATTTGAATATTCGGTAATGCCGCAACCAGCGTATAGAGTAGCCTCTTTGCCGACAATTTTCATCGTGCGGAGATTGACGAATAAATGACTTTCTTCTTGCATATTTACTGGTCCCAAAAATCCACTGTAAAACTCACGGTCGTGTAATTCTTGTTCTGCAATAATTCGTAATGCTGGCGCTTTGGGCATTCCACAAACCGCAGAAGTTGGGTGTAATAATTCTATCATCACCGTTCCCAATTGAGGAAAGTCAAGGGCTTGTGCGTCAACCATATAGTCAGTTCTAAGGTGCATTAAATTCCCTGCTTGCACCGTTTTTGGGCCACTTTCGTAGTATTCTCTCAAACGAATTTTTTTGAAACATTCGATGATATAACGACTCACAAAGGCCTGTTCTTCGATTTCCTTGTGCGACCATCTGATTTCTCCCGCCAATAAATTCTTACCATTTTCATCCATCGCAGGTTGTGTTCCTGCTAGGGACATTGTTCTGAATTTTCCGTCTTTATCCATACTCACCAAAGTTTCGGGCGTAGCTCCCAACCAAAAGCATTGATATTCGGGCAAATAAACCAAGGAAACGAAAGCATTCGGATAAGCAACACACAATTTTTTAAAGGCTTCAATGACCTCAAAAGTATTTGGGAGTGTAATATTTTTGGTGCGGGATAAAACTACTTTTTGCACCTCACCATTTTCAATCGAGTTGATGGCATTGGCAACCATTTCGGCAAAAAGCATTTCATTATATCGGCCAAAATTCTTTTCCGAAGCCGTAAAATCTGGATGAATATCGTTGGTTTTAACTTTTTCAGTTGTTTCTTCAAACTTAGGTAAATATTGTTTCTCAAAAACTTCTTGCCCGATGGTTGTATCGTTAATTTGTTGATTGTCAGTATCGAAGTGATAATGTAAGTCACTTTTTATCAAAAAGGATTCTCCTTGAAACGGACTCATGACAAAACCCGCCGGCATTTCCTCTAAATCTACTTTCAATCGTGAAGCACGTCCCGAAAGGTCGATGATTAACTGTTTCTCACAGGTCTTGGGAATCTGCCAAAGAGCAATTGGAAAACCTTCCGACAACGCAACTTCCCAGAGGCTTTGAATCTTTGGCGATTTGGTGGTAATATGTTTTTCTGAAATTGTGGACATTCCTTTATGGATGAAAGGTTGAAGGCAGATATATATTACTCTTCAATTAAAATAACATTCTGTATGAAATGCAGGTTTCGGAAAATTGATATTTATTTTTTAAATATACAAAAAAATGGATCTTATGCTACCACAAACAATTGTTCAATTTTTGGAAATATTATCAACAATAGTTAAAGAAAATTTACCATTGATAATTCTATTTGTAGGATTATGCCTGATTATTAAATGGTTGGGAGTTTTTAAACTTGAACAAAAAGAAAAGTATGAATGGATAAAAAACAATACATTTTGGATTGCATTAAGTGTAGGATTTTTTTTGATGACAGTCCATTATACCTTCATGCTTATGGTTCACTTTTTTACTATTGACATTACAAATGGTTCGTTTGTTTTTAAATTATTATTGAGTGATTTTTCAAAAACACTGGGAAATATATTTTTGTCTGGCGGGATATTTGCTGCCAAATTGAAGTCATTGCAGTTTACAAATATTTTTAAAGAAGAAATCCAAAAAGTTATGGAAGACGAAGAAACTTTACAAAATAGAGTAGATTTGTCACAATTTTGGGGAAAGGTCACAAGAGCTTTATACAAATCAAAATATCCAGAAATTAGTGCAAAAATAGAGTCGTATATTGCCTCAAAATATCTTCCCAAAGAAAATGAATTGTCTTTTTACTATGCTAATGCACATGATGTAATTGACATCAGTATTGATAATAATGGTTTTATAACATTGACTAAATAGCAAACATACAGGCTAAAAGAAGCATCAACGGATCCTTTTGAACACAAGTGGGAAAGTGAAATAATTATATGTGATAGGGAATCTAATATATTACACACAAAATTTGAAAGAGTAGCAATGATAGTTAGCAATTCTGAACATAATACTTTACTAGAATCTGATAGTCAAAATTCCTATGAAGATCAGTATAATTCTGATAGAACTATCAAAATAGGGAAACTAATTCCTCAGCAAACAGGAAATAAAATCCAATATAATGAAGTTCACGAATTGAGTGGAAGTAAGGAGTATAACTTCCTCGTAGGATTAGTAATTATTTTGATTTATAAAAAGATAATGATTTTCTTGTGTTAATAAATGTTTTGTAGATGATTTTATGCTTACCGTTCGTTTTGATAGTGCTTTAAAAATTAAATTTTATTCTATCGGTACAGATTCCTTCGAAGAAATATCAAATACAACAGAGCTTAACAATAATTTTATCAAAAAACATGATGGGTTAGTTTTCCCTCGGCAAGGATATAAGTTACTGATTGAACGACAAACAGCAGCTTAGTAGAAATAAATTGCTAATAATTCCATAACTTAAACAATTACATATATGAAAACACAATCAAAAAAATGTCCAGGCGAAGTTTGTAGTTAACTTCTTTTATGTAAAATAATGAGGATACTATCAAACTACGCTCATTAAAAATTCTTCAATACATCCATAAATATATTCCAAATCTGCTTCCGAAATACAATACGGAGGCAACAAGTAGATCACATTTCCTAAAGGACGAATCAGGATTCCTTTTTCGATAAAAAACTGATAGGCTACGTCCCTAATGTTGTTAAAATAAGAAGTGCCTTCAAGAGTTTGAATTTCTATGGAAAGAATTGTTCCCCTAATACTGATATGTGGATATTGCTGGTTTTTATTCTTAAACTTTTGATGTAAATGGTTGATTTTTAGTATTTTATTGCTTGTTTCTTCGCTCAATAATAAATCCAAACTTGCCAATCCTGCCGTGCAAGCCAATGGATTTGCGGTGAATGAATGACTATGAAAAAGTGTTTTTTTACGGTCTTCCGAAAGGAACGCCTCATAGATTTTTTGCGTACAGGAAGTTACACCCAAGGCCATTGCTCCGCCCGTAAGTCCTTTTGAAAGACACAAAATGTCGGGTTTTGTTTCAATATAATCCGTGGCGAAAAGTTTTCCCGTTCTGCCAAAACCCGTCATAATTTCATCGGCAATGGTCAATACGCCATTTTCTTGAGCCATTTTGATAAGTTCATCCAACATTTCGGGTTCGTACATCACCATTCCGCCCGCTCCTTGAATGAGTGGTTCAAAAATAAAACAGGCAATTTCATCCGCACTTTGCATGAGTGTTTTCATCGTTTCCAATGATTCCGCTTCATGTCCTTTTGTAGGAACTGGCAAATAAATAGTTTCGTATAAAAACCCTTCAAATGGGGCATTAAAGGCGGATTTTGCGCCCACTGCCATCGTGCCAAAAGTATCACCGTGATAGCCATTTTCGAGTGCAATTACCTTTCTTTTTTTGATAAACCCCTGATTATGGAAAAACTGAATGGCCATTTTTAATGCCACTTCAACGGAAGTCGAACCATTATCTGAATAAAAAATTTTGGCTTGATTTTTAGGCAAAATTTCCAATAATCTTTCCGCCAATCTCACAGCGGGTTCGTGGGTGAAACCAGCAAAAATTACCTGTTCTAGTTTGATAAATTGTTCCGCTACTTTTTGAGCAATGTAAGGATGGGAATGTCCGTGTAAATTTACCCACCAAGAGGCAATGGCATCAATGTATTTTTTGCCCGAATCATCATACAAATAAGTACCCTCTCCTCGCACAATTGGAATTGAAAACGGAGCAGTTTCGTGCTGGGTAAATGGATGCCAAACCACCTTTGCATCACGTTCGGTAAGAGAAGAAGTTTTGATAAATGATTGGGTATTTTCGACGGGATATTCAGTATGGTCTTTCATTAAAATTTGTTCATAAATTGGTCTGCATACGTTTTGACCACATTTTTATTGATTATTTCTTCAAAATGTGTTCTTCCTAAATGCACCAATTTTGTGTAATTTAGGATAAAATCTTCGGAAGATTTATTCGGTTCTCCATTAAAAATAAGTCCTTTTATTGGAATATTGTTCAATTTTAAAATCTCCACCGAAAGCAAAGTATGATTAATTGAGCCTAAATAATTCTTAGAAATCAAAATTACAGGAATATTTAATTTTTTGATTAAATCAATATTGGTTGCCTGATCGTTTAAAGGCACCATAATTCCCCCCGCCAATTCCACGATTAAGTGATTTGCGGTCTGGGGTAATTCAAATTCTGATAGGTCAATTTCCACGCCATCAATGGCTGCCGCCGCATGGGGTGACATGGGTTGATTGAGTCGATATGTCTCTGGATGAAAAATTGTTTTAGCATTAGAAATTAGACTTCTAACCGTATCAGTATCCGTAAAATCTAAAGCACCCGACTGAATAGGTTTCCAATAATCAGCCTGTAATGCTTCGGTTAATATGCTGGAAATGAAAGTTTTACCAATTTCAGTTCCAATGCCTGCAATGATGTATTTCATAAAAATAGCCCTCCAACACCCGATGGAGGAGTTAATCCGATAATTTATCGAAGTCTAAATTCCCCCTTCGGGTTTAGGGGACTTTTCAGTACCTCAAATATCCTCAAAATTTCCTGCTCCGTATTAAATTCATGTAGACAAATTCTCAATCTTTCCTTCCCTCTTGTAACGGTTGGCGAAAGGATCGGGCGGATGTCTAAGCCTTCATTTTGCAGTTCTAAAGCCACCTCTCGGCATCTTTCATTACCCGAAATAATAATACACTGTATGGCCGACGAACTATTAATCAGCATTAAATCTGGTAATTTGCTTGCTTGCTGTTTAAAAAACTGAATCAGAGAATGCAATTTTTTGTTTGAAAAGTCTGGTGATTTTAATAATTTATATGCCTGTCGAACGCTTTCGTGGGTGTGAATTGGAGCAGCAGTTGAGTAAATAAATGGCCGGGCAAAATTTATCAAATAATCTCGAAGGGTTCGACTTCCCAATACGATTGCTCCGTGACAACCCAATGCTTTTCCAAAAGTAATGATACGAGCAAAAACGAGATCTTCCAAGCCTAATTCAGAAACTAATCCTTTGCCATTTTTGCCAAAAACGCCCGTTGCATGAGCTTCATCTACCATAAGATTCGCTCCATATTTTGTGGATAGATTGACAATTTCTTCTAAATTGGCAAGGTCGCCATCCATTGAATAAACTGATTCGAGGGCAATTAGCCCCCCAACCCCTGAAAGGGGAGTTATTGACTCCGACAATTTGGACGAGAAAGCTCCCCCATCGGGGGAGGGGTGGGCTTGGCTTTGTATTATTTTCCTTTCTAAATCTTCAACGTCATTATGCTTGAATTTATACCTTGTGGCATAGCTCAATCGGGCACCATCAATCATGCTGGCGTGGATGAGTTCATCGGTTAATAGTACATCATTTTTCTGAGGAACACAGGATAATAAACCCACGTTGGCATCGTATCCAGAATTGAAAATTAGCCCCGCTTCCGCCCCGTGAAAATCGGCAATTTCCTGTTCTAAATCTTCCACAAATTGTGTATTTCCTGCCAATAATCGAGACCCCGTGGCGCCTGACGGAAAACTATAATTTTCAGAATTCCCTTTTATTTTTTGAGAAAATCCAAGATAATCATTAGAGCAAAAATCTATAAGTTTATTTGAAGTGCGTAAGGAGCGAAAAAGAGATTGTTGTTTTCGATCTTCGAGAATATTAAAAAGATGTTTTTCTATTGGTTTCACAAGTCCGTTTTTGAGGTACAAAATTAAGTAAAAAATGCTGATTCTCTCCGTGGATCATCCTTTATATTCTAGAGACGCATATTCATTAAAATATTGTAAATTTCTGTTGGTATTAAATTCAAAAAATGTTTATATTTGTACCTAATAGGTGTAGAACTATTTACTAAGATTGCCCAAATGGATTCCGTCTGGGCAACTTTTTTTTATAGGGGTTTTGGTTTTTTTTGAGATATAAAAAAGAGTCGTTCCGGGTTGGGACGACTCTTTTGTTCGTTTATATCAAAACGATTTCTAATTCTTAGCTCCCTGGATCGCAGAACCTGATTTCTTCTGAGCTTCTTGCATTGGGTTTGGCTGTGATGGACGTTGTCCTTTGAATACTTGAAATCTTGATGGTTGCTCTGGCTCACGAGGGAAAGCATTGTCATCAGTATCAATATCGGCAATTTCCATAAACGGGTCTAATGTCCATTTCGTTACTTTTTTATCCGTTGGAATGATCTTTTTTACTTCTTTATCATTCAAACGCCAAATTTCAGCTGGAATTCTGAATACTTCATTAGTTCCGTCTTCGTAGTTGGCTTGCACAATAACGGGCATCGGCAAACCACCTTTATTTTTCAGATTCAAGACGTAAAAATTTTTGTTGGCGTCGACCAATTTTTTCTCATCTTCCGATAAACCTGCCATGTATTGGTCGTATTTCTTCTTATCTGCATCGTTGGAAGCGAATCGGTCGTACGAATTATAAAAATCCTTCATGTCTGGATTTTCCTCAACTACGGTTTTTGGAATATCTTTTTT
>Ga0114959_10000606_pt1 | contig 33881 bp, 34 predicted proteins | sample C_130625_EF_Meta_FD_87317 | JGI IMG/M metagenome (GOLD analysis project Ga0114959, IMG submission 87317) | Freshwater microbial communities from Lake Croche, Canada to study carbon cycling - C_130625_EF_MetaG | ecosystem: Environmental > Aquatic > Freshwater > Lake | place: Lake Croche, Canada... | reverse complement strand
CAACAAATCAGTCCATGAACAATAATGTTTCCTGTTTTGTATGGTTTTGGGTTTTTCCTAACCATCGTCTTTTTACAAATACCTATTTCACATTTGGAGCACATACAACTCGTTCTAAATTCATCTACCAAGTAAGTTTGAAACCCTGCTTTTCTAAACAAAGTTCGCATTCCTTTACCTTTATTTGCTTCTTTGAATTTCATATGTTGCTTTTGTTCGTAATCACCAAAACAAACAACGACTTCATTTTCATTACCAAATATTTTTTTTATAACGTTAATATATAATGGATGTTTCTCCTAATACGGATAAAATAACTTATAAATGGTGGGTAGAATGTGGACTTTTTGTTCTACATAATTTGAAATGCGATAGGAAGAAACAAAAATGTGATTGGAGAAATTCAACTGACGTAGTCTCTGAAGAAACGAAAAATTTAGAAAGACTTAACTATATCCATAACATGATGTATAAATGTGCAACTAAAGGTAGTTGGGGGGCAATAGCTTTAAATATTAGACTGTATACTCCTGAGGGGGATACTCTCGCAAATTTTAGAGATGTCGTAATTGATATGGCTGGAGATTGGTCAGAAAGAGGACGGAATTATCTTTGGGGTAAGGGTAACATTAATTTTACAGATGCTGGTCGTGCTTATGTACGTAAATGGAATAAAATTGCAAAGAGAGATACTCCATATTTTGATGTCGCGTGGGATGTATTAAATGCGGCTTATGAAGAGTGGAAGCTTCATTTTTTTTTTATGCATTCCTATGTGATTTGGTGCGAAAGAAATAAGTTGGGATTACCAAATGATATAGATATAAATAATTTTGAAAGGTTTAAAAGAATAATTGAAGAAAACAAGCCAAAAATAGAAAAAATAATACTTGAAATTACAAAATATATAGTACCTACTACGAAAAATTTGCGACTTACGTGTAATGAATTAATAGACGAAATAGACAAAATGCCAAAACCACTTGGAGATGTAAATTCGCCTAAAACAGTAGACTCTTCTACAGGAAAAGTTACAGTAGAAGATGCTGCAGAAACAGTTCCAGTAAAAGATGCTGCAGGAGAAGTTCCAGTAGAAGATGCTGCTGTAGAAAAAGTTCCAGTAAAAGATGCTGCAGGAGAAAAAGTTCCAGTAAAAGATGCTGCAGAAACAGTTCCCTCGACATCATCGGGCGGAAAGGCAAGAAAAACGAAATCCAAATCCACGTCTAATAAAAAGAGAAAAACAAATAAATATAAGAAACACAGAAAAATATCTATTAGACGAAGGGTAAAGAATTGAAAATGGAGAACAGTTTCTTGTCAAACTATACTGATATTATTCGCACTCTTCTAAATCCTCTTCGTCATAAAGTATTTTTATTTTATTTTTAGTATAAAATAAAAATGATTGTAAATAACTGCCAATAATTTAATGCAAAAATAAAACAATATGACTGAATTTTGGGGAATGGTCTTATGTGCTACCGCTCTTGGAATAGGATTAACTGTTGCTGTTGCAGTAGTTTATTGTGGTTTTATTGCAGCTTGTCATTATTGTAAAAAACGACATACGGAACCATTATCAACCGTTCAAGATCAAGTTTAATTGGAGTTAAAATTGCCGTTAAATGTTGATGGTCTTACTCCAGCTGGATATCTTGATGCTGGGAATGATGTGTAAGCTTGACGAGGATTGCTTGTAAAAGCTGGGCGATTATTACCATATTGCCAAGTCAATGTTTTATAGTAAGTTTGCGTATTGACAAAATCTAAAGGACCTTGGTTTGCTTGTGTCTTAAGGTTATACCACAAATAGTGAGTTACGCCGACCTTTGGGGGCGTGCCGGCTTTTAACATGCTTAATCCACTGTGTGCGTCACTGTGATTAATATACGATTGTATACTCCGTACTTTCCTGGGTCGTCCCGCCATATATTTTACCGATATTTTAATCTTTATTTTTTTGTTGTTTTTATTTTTTGTTGTTTTTATTTTTTGTTGTTTTTATTTTTTGTTGTTTGTTTTTTGTTGTTTATTTTTTTTATTGCTGAGAGTTTTTCCACGTTTTGATTTTAAATTATATTTTTTTGTAATACGTTTTTTGGCATTTCTTATTTTTCTTCCACCATATTCTATATTTGATGACTTAGTTGAATCAAATTCTAAAACGTCAGATGCTGATACTAATCTCCTAAGATTGTTGTAATGAATTGCTCCAAAAATAATAACAACAACTTTTAAAGTAGAATTTTCACTTCTTGCTCTTTCTTCAACCCTTCTAATTATATCTGCATCGCGAGATAACCTAAATAGTACGCTAATTTCGTTTAACTGTTCCGCGCTTCTTGTTTGAATAAATGATTGCACGGTACGTTTAATATCATGAGACATAGGAATATCATTTAAATAGTCGCTTTCTATTAAATAACTTAAAATGCTATTATACAATGAATAAAATTGTGTTTCATTTCTTGAAAAAGCCGCATCAACAAGTTGTCTATAAATATTAGTACCATTTGGAACTGCTTCAAGCAACGACCAGTATCCGTCATGCTCTGCTCTATTCATAAAAAACTTTTCCTCAATAGTTACCATATCTGGAATGCCTGTTCCGGCTTCTGCTCCAGTGCCTCGTTTGACAGTTCCTTTTACAACACCCATTAATAAATCTGTCATTAATATTAATTTATCCATCATTTCTACTTTGCTTTGACCTTCTGGATGTTCTATTATAATTCTATCGCGAGGCAATCTCAGTACTTCGTAGCACGGATTTACACCCCTTCCTTCTGAAATTAATAAAAATTCACCCCTGGTTAACATAGTACTTTTTCTATCTAACCCCATAACTCTTGCTAATTTAAGAGAATTTTCCATAGTGCATTCGCTATCGTTATGTCTCTCCCCAAGCAATACTACTGGAATTTTTCTTAAACTTGATGGCGTCGTGCCAGCTCTTCTCGCTGTTAATAACAATTTAACTAATTCAGATTTTTCTGTAATGCCAACCAATCTATTTCCAAATCCTAGTGCGGTTATTTCTGACTTAATATCGGCAATGCGTTCTGGTATAGGTTTTTCGTCCATTATATATTAATTAAGTATTTTAATCTTTATCAAAAAATAAAGATTAAAAAATAGCCTCCTATGGGGATTGAACCCACGACCTTTCGCTTACAAAGCGAATGCTCTACCACTAAGCTAAAGAGGCACGCGCGACGTGCTTACCCAAATTTAACCCACCCGAGACTCGAACTCGGAACCTCAAGATTAGAAGTCTTGCGCGCTATCCAATTACGCCAGTGGGCCTCTAATCTAACGTGGTTTACTCCCAAATTTATACCCCATGGGTGTCCTCATCACCCACACTATTTGTGTCACTTTTTCTTTAAGTATTTTTATTACTATATAATTAACCTCGCGCCAAATACTTTTCTTTAAACTTGTCGCAACCATACTGCGCAATATATTGCATATCTCGCATCGTGCAACCAAATGACGAGCCGCTATGTCCGCAATATCCCAGTTCAACGATCTTTGAGCTAATTCTATTCACTTCTGGTGCATCTGAAAACATATAAGAGTCAATATCATTCTTCATAAAATGCCAAAGCTCTAATTGACTAATTGCCGCATGCGCTGTTGTATACATGATTCGCTCATTTTCATTAATAAAATCAAAGTGCCCGTTTCCAACGCTTGTCATTTCCTTACCGTTACAATTATATTTATTGAATTGCTTTGAATCATTTTTTTTAAAGAATTTTACTTAACGATTCTATATTCTCCTTTGTTAGAGATTCTGGGAACTTTACATGAAAAATAATATTAAGGTTTCCGGTGTGCTGTTCTCTCGTTAATCCCATTCCAGGTATAACTTTTTGATATTCTGGTGGAATAATATTGCCGCTTGCATTGTTTATCGTATAAGATTTGCCATTTATGTATTTTATTTCAAAACTAAACCCACACAGAGCTTCTTTTAACGAAATGTCCTTTTCCATAATTAAATCTAAACCTCGCCTGATAAAACAGCTATCGTTATTAACATGAATAAATAATTTAACATCTCCTTTACAAGAGTCATTTATAACATTTCCTTGGTCTTTTAACATTATTATTTCATTATGGTCTATTCCCTTAAATATGTCAACATAAACCTTGACAACTTCATTTACACGATTCCCATTATCTAATACCCATCTTTCAATTTCAATGGGTATTTTGCCGCCATTTAAAACAGTTTCCATATTAACTTGAATATTTTTAACAATCAAAGGTGGTTTTTCCATAGTTTGTCCCATATTAACTGGGACCCCATTAACAAAAACTCTAAAATTTTGTCCTTGAGGAAAACCTCCCGCAAAAATTCCTCCAGGCATTCCCGGCATTCCATGCATTCCAGGCATCCCTGGCATTCCGCCAAAAAACATGCTTTCAAAAATATCATTTACATTTATCCCAGGTTCTCCATTTCCGCCAAAACTATTCATTCGCATAAATGGGTTTTTTCTAGAAACATCATAATCCCGCCTCTTTTCTGCGTCTCCTAATGTTTCATACGCCTCATTAACCTTCTTAAATATGTTTGATTTTTCAACATCTCCTTGAGTTCTATCTGGATGATATTTGAGAGAAAGAGATCTATAAGCTTTTTTAATTTCATCACTACTGGCAGTCTCGGAAATTCCAAGAATTTTATAAAAATCTTCTGCTGACATTTAATATTATTATTAGAGATAAGCTTAAATAATAATTTACGAATATATTTATGGAGCATAATCTTTTCATAAATAAATACCAACCACTTTACTTTAAAGACTTTGAAATAGACGATGAAATGGTGCAAATTCTAAGAACGTTTATTGATATAAATGATCTAAATATACTTTTTATTGGAGGAATGGGTGGCGGAAAAACTGCAATTTTAAATGCACTCATAAAAGAATATTATTCTGGTTACTCTCAAAAACAATACTCAGAAAATGTACTTCAAATAAATAATTTAAAAGAGCAGGGCATTAATTATTATCGCAATGATGTAAAAACATTTTGTCAAACTTGTTCTGTTATTAAAGGAAAAAAGAAAATCGTTGTTTTAGATGATATTGATTTCATAAACGAGCAAAGCCAACAAGTATTCAGAAATTGTATAGATAAATTTAGTCATAACGTACATTTTATTTCTTCTTGCAGTAATATTCAAAAAGTCATTGAAAGTTTACAGTCTAGATTTACTATAATTAAAATCAAACCGCTCCAAAGAGAGAATCTTAAAAAAATTATGAATAAAATAACAATCGCGGAAAATATAGAAATTAATGAAGACGCGAAAGATTTTATTCTTGACATCTGCGTTAATACTGTAAAAATACTCATCAATTATTTAGAAAAGTTCAAGCTTTTAAATGAACCAGTGACATTAGAACTAGCAAATAACGTATGCACCAATATAAGTTTTTTTTCGTTTCACAAATATACAGAATACTTAAAGTCTAAGAAGCTCGCAGAAGCAGTTACTCTTATTTATGAAATCTGTGATAAAGGCTATTCTGTAATGGATATCCTTGATAACTATTTTTTATTTATTAAAACAACAAATCTTCTAACAGAAGATGAAAAATATGCTATTGTTCCTATAATATGTAAATACATAACAATATTTCATAACGTTCACGAAGACGAAATAGAATTAGCGTTATTTACTAATAACATTATTACTATTTTTGAATAAATAATATTGTGTTTATAATATACCAAATGTCTTCTAATCAAACGTTTAAAAAGCCTTTCCCAAAAGAACTGTTATTAGAATTATTGGAGAGCATATGTATAAAAACCGATAAATACTATATAATAAACCATGATGCGTATAAAAAGGGGGCATTTACAAATTCTATTGCAGGGTTTTTAGAAAAATGCAAACCGTTTTATCATTTATCTAAACAAAAATATTTAGAGCGAAAATTAACCTATAATAGCTTTACAACTATTGTGAGACAAATATGTAACTTTAACAAGATTACATATACATCTCAAATAAAATATAACAAATCTGATTATAATATTGTTTATTACGTTTATTTGAACTATCTCTAGTATCTCTAGTCTGCGTTTTTATCTAGGTGTTTAATTTTACACAATCATTATAAAAATTATGTAAAATTTAAAGAAGTTTATGGCTTAGGATCAGAATCTTTTCTTATTAAATGCGTTGCAAATGGCTGAGGTTTAAATCCCCATAATCCAAATCCCGAAGGCACTTGCCAATATCCAATCCATGAACTTGGCTTATCTTCCAAAGGTTCAATAACACCCTTTTTAGAATCAGGGGCGTTTGCTAACAATATGTATTTGCCTATAATTGTATTTGATTCTAAAACTTGTTTTGGTGATAATCTCGCAAACCACTCATAATGGCGTCTGTTTAATATCTCTTTAGATGGAATGTAAATCCCATATGCCTTAGGATATAAATCAATATAATCATTAGATAGCAAATTATCAACAAGTATCATTGTATCATCCATTGTTTTGGTGCCAACGAGTTTTCCGGGAATTAATTTTACTTGTCCTTTTTGAATGCGTGAATTACACCAGCGATTAAAATCTCCTAGAAATTCTGCCTGAGATGTAAAATCGGAAGAGACCACTCTTTGCATAAAATCAATTAACTCGCTCATAATAGGACATTTTTTGGGAGAACCCATAAAACTAGTATCCGCGTAAAATTCGTGGGTTGTTGAGGTTATATTTCTATCAACAGTTTCGCATACAAACATCTTATCTCCACTAGTACCCATATTATATAAACCAATTAAATCGCGCATACATAAAAACGATGGTGGTACGATCATTCCACCATAAATATATAAAAGCTTAGACATTGCGAGAGAACGCATGTAGTCAACTATTGGTGTTGATATATTTTTTAGATTAACGGTCCATCCTGGTATTAATTTTGCAAATGAATCATCATCTATCAAACATATGCGAAATGAATCATCGCATTGGCTAATAATACTCTTAACAGTCAAATACACATAGGGCTGGTTTAATTCAAACGAACTACGAGAACCAAAACTAATCCAATTACGAGAATTATAATCATATGTTATAGGAACCCACAGTATTGGCTTTTTCTCATCCGCTAAAGATGAATCACCCCCAAGATATTTCTGAATCGCGTCATAATTTCCCATATCGTTTTCTCTCATTCGTTTATCTTCGTATCTATTATATAAAAACCATAATCCTATAAAAACTACAAATAAGTAGATGTAATTCATATAATTTTTTATTTTAATTGACATATTATATTATTATTGTATATTTTATTTCATATATCAAAACTATTTATTTTGTAATAATTGTATACCAGTCCAAAATTCTTGATTTTTTTGTTTTGCCATTTCTGTCTGTTTTGCTAATTCATATGCTCTTCTTATAGCCTTTTCTTCTTCCTTTTCGTTCTTTTGTTTTAAATATTGTTCTGCTTGCTTCTCGGATAGTGGTTTGGTATCCTGTTGATTTCTATAACTTACATATTCATTTACACTTGAAAACTTTTTTGTATTTGCGTAGTCTTCTTCTGTTACTGGAATAACTGTTTCTGTGTGCGCCTTGTATAAATCTTGAAACCCCAAACCACTAAATAGTCCAGAATCATATGTACCCGGAGCATCATTTGTCAATTCTGCAACAGAAGACGAAAAAGAATTATTAGCCCATAATTCTTGCACTTCATCTCTTACAACGAGAGAACGCGCTTGAGATTTTTTTTTATCAAACTCTTGTTTCATTTCTGCCATAGAAACATTTTTGTCACTCTCAATATCTTCATCTGTTTTTAACCAATCTCCATAACCCTTTTCCTCCGATTCGTTAGATAGCTTATTTCTCTCAAACTGTTCGTTAAACCATCTATTAAAGTTGGAGCTTTTCTTAAATTTTTCATTAGAATCAAAAAAATGATCTAATAAAGTATTTTTATCTTCATCTGAATAATTTGTGTATTCTGTGTTTTTTATGCTATTATTATCAACGTCTCCTCGTTTTCTAAACTCCCAAACAGAATAGAGCATTTTATATGCCTTTGAGTAAAAAAGAAAATATTCCGAAGGAAGTTTTGATTTATCGGGATGAGTCTTTAAAACTAATTGTTTTGCATGTTTTAGATCACTCTCATTAAAATTTACAGGTATTTTAAATAATGAGAGAATATCTTGCAAGTTATAATTGTTTATATCTAAATCCACCGAGTTCATATACAAACATTAGAAAAGGTTATGACAAAATTTACCTTATGTCATAAAAATAAATAAAAAACAAAATATAAAAATCTATTCAAATAAAAAATCCCCAGCCTCGCCTATAACATCATTAACTACTTCATTTTTTGCTTCATTTGCAACTAATTTTTCTTGGCGAAATCTTTGTAATACGTTAAAAACGTTTCCACTCTGTTTATTGATATTTTCAAAACACTTGTCATGTAATTCAATTACTTTTGTTCTGCTTGTTGAAAAAAACGGAGAAGAGTCTGATTCCTTATAAGAATCTTTGGGAATGGCAATTAACCCCGTTCCGTTTGAAGGATCATTTGCATCTATGTCTATGTTGTTTATTCGGTAAAAAACCTTGTTTTTTTCTGTACGAGCTAACATTCCTGTATTTAATGTCTTTCCAAAAAGTCGCATCATTGCGTACCATTGGCCGCATATTTTCAAAAAACAAGCAATATATTTGTCTTCAATCATTATTTTACAAGACTGAGAATCGGGATTATCCGCTAATTTTACAACAAACTCTGGAACTTGAGGAGTCTCAACGCTTTTAATAAGAACATTTTTTGATGTTATGTATATAATGTGATTATTTATTCCATTCATGTTAATGCATGTATCCCACGTCTCGTTTAATTTGTTGCCTTCTGTATAATGTTTATCAAGCAAGTTACAATTTACTTGGGCGTTAGGGCAATTTGACTCAACCCCTTTTCCAACTCCACTTAATTTATTTGTTCGCTTTGAGTGCTTTCTAGAACGCTTATTTGCGCGCGTTTTTACCTTTTTGTTCTTTTTGCTCTTTTTTGTTTGTTTTTGTTTTTTTTTTTCTTTTTGTCGTTTATTTCTATTTCTGCTAAATGGCATATTTATATATTAGTTTGATATATAAATATTTTTTGGAATGGTTAATCCAACAGTAACCAATTCTCTGGCAAACAAACCCACTTGTAGTAACTAATCTTGTCCCACTTGAATAATTCATTTGATATATTGAATGATTCTATTTTCACCGAGCCGTGATCTTTGTGTTCTGCCAAATTCTTATACTCAATTGTAGGGGTGGAATGAATAATCCGTTGATCTTTCATTGTCTTTTTTTCATCAACATCGTCGTATACCACCGCTAAATGACCTTGATCTTTTACGTCGTCTTTATATCTAGCTATAAGGAGTGTTCCTCGCGGGTATCGCGATTTAATGTTGAATTTTTGCAGACGTTTGTTTTGATACAAATATAAAAACCACGCTCCCGTCCCTCCAGGATAATTTAAGTAGAATTGTTTGTGTTTTCCAAAAATGGTTCCATTTAATCCTGGGACATTTAATCCGCAGAATCTTCTCATTAGATTTGGCAATCCAGTACAGCATATACTTTTATCTCCATTGCGAATATCTTCTGCGGATGGAGGTGAAGAATTTTCACACCAGAACTTATCATTCCCGGCGAATGAATCTTTTTCTGAATTATACCACCTAAACGGTAATCCTTCCAAGGATTCTGCGTAATTCATCGCATCATTAATATTTATTTTTATTTGGGTAGAATTTATTTGGGTTGACTTAAGCGGCATCATTATGTTGGGTGCTTTTTAGTCCCTATATATAAAAAAATAAGGGTTCAATTTTTTTACGATCATTGAAAAAGTTTTACCCAATAATAAATTTTTTATTACTTCTTTGATAATCTAATATAATGGATGATACTTGTTTTCCCGTTAATATATTATTTTCAAGTAAAATGGCAACTAAAATGTCAACTATTTCTTTATTTTCCATTAAAACAGTTTTGGCCTCAGAATAAGCACTTTTAACCAATTGTAAAGATTCTTTGTCAAATATGTCTTTTGTATTATCAGAGTATTTTCCACCCATTCCCAGGCTGCGTCCTAAAAAGGGGTTTCTCTCATTATCTACCTCATCATTATAAAATGTTTCCAATTGCAATCCCATACCATAATTACCAATCATTCTTTGAGCTAGTGCATTTGTTTGCTTCAAATCTTGTACTGCACCAACAGAGACGTGCTCGTCTCCATAAAATATATTTTCTGCAGCCTTTCCACCCATGCCAATCATGAGTCTTTTATATAATAAATCTTTTGTGTATAACCCACTTTCGGTTATGTTTTTATATTCGTTAAATACAGTGTATCCCCCAGCTCCATTATACGTGCTTTGGATACTAACTTTCTTTAAATCAAAATAATTATAATATAACGCCGCCAAAATAGCGTGTCCGGATTCATGAATTGCCACACGTCGCCTAGACTCAGCATCGCGCGTATCTGTTTTTTTAACAACGCCAACTATAAGCTTATCCAATGCTTCTAAGACTAATTTCTCGGTAATTATAACATTCCCATCTCTTGCACTTAATATTGCTGCTTCATTTAAGAGATTCTTTAATTGAGCTCCCGAAAAACCATTAGTTAATTCGGCTATTAATTCTAGATTTAATGAATCATCCAACACCTTATTTTTTGAATGAACTTTTAAGATCCGAAGTCTAGACTCTGAATCAGGGAGTGGAACATTAATAATTCTATCAAAACGTCCCGGCCTTAATAGCGCGGCGTCTAAGACATCTCTGCGATTTGTAGCCGCCATAATAAGAATGCCTTCATTATTTGCAAAACCATCCATCTCCGCCAATAATTGGTTTAATGTTTGCTCTCTCTCGTCGTTTGCCATATTAACTCCGGCACCACGCTGTCTTCCAACGGCATCAATCTCATCAATAAAAATAATACATGGTCTGTTTTCTCTAGCAGTCCTAAACAAATTTCTGATTTTTGATGCACCCATTCCCACAAATATCTCAACAAACTCGCTGGCTGCAATTGAGATAAAATTTGCTTCGGCTTCGCTTGCAATTGCCTTTGCCAGTAATGTCTTACCAGTTCCAGGAGGACCTTCTAATAGAATTCCTCGGGGAATTTCTGCTCCAGCATTTTCATACAAAGTGCTATTCTTTAAATAAGAAACAACCTCAACACATTCTTGATATATTTCTGGACTTCCAGCAAAACTTTCTAGGGAAATATTTGCCGTCTGCATATTTATTTTATCCTTACTTAAATCGTTTGGCATCCCTCCACCTAAAAATGAAGAGGGATTTCTCATCTGGTTATTAACTCTAAAAAAACTAATTATTACACTCAATATAATTCCGGGTAAAAGGAACATTTCGGCTCCATTTAATATATTGCCTGCCATTTGTTGGTATACATTGGGCTGCGGTGGTTGAGAAAAAACTGTATTTACTTCATTTTTTACTGACAAATCAACCAAACTATTTGTCACCAATGGAGTTATCTTAGTTATAGTATAATCCTCAGCAGAGTTTTCATGATCTTCTGTATCCTGAGCTACAACCGCATCCATTCTCTCGCTAAAATATAAATTTTTAACTTTGTGCGATTCTATATTTTTAATAAGTGAGTTGTATGGCAATTCGCTATATAAATACTTATTTCTTAAGACATTATCTGGCATTTTCATGGATAACCTGCTTACCCTTAATGCGCTCGCTACACCCAAAACGCAAAATAAAACAAAAAATGCTTGCATTACTCTCTATGACAATAAGTTTTTATATTTAAATCAAACAGTTAAATATAAATAATAATAGAGGCCTTTCTATTTAGAATGGAGCATCAATCTCAAACGCGTTTAGCCGACTATAATGATATTCAGTGTCTTCATAACCCCCAATCAACTTTCTCTCAAAAAAAACAATTGGAAATACTCTTACTGATTTGTCAGAAATTGTTTCTATAAATTTTAAAAAATCTTCCTTACGTTCAATCAAATATTCGTCGCAATCAATCGTAATCATTTGCGCCTTTGCATTCTGCAAAAATTTTTTAACTTTATTGCAATTCGGACAACCCGATTTGCTGTAAACAGTATATCCTGTCATTTTAGGTTTTTCAAATTCCGTTTCCATATTATAATAAAGAGTAAGATTTTGTTTATTACATTTTCAAATATAAAATTATTCGGACGATCGCATCTTTTTTCTGGGTGGCTGTTGGTCTTGAGTTTCTGTTGAAGGTCTAAAAAACTCTGTTAGGATAACTTGTGGAGATGCTTCTTGCATAAGTTGCATTTCAATCTTTTTAGTCTTTTCAATCATTTGCTGAAGCTCGTTAATAACAATTGCGCTCTGAATAGCAAAGCTCTCTCTTTCATCGCATTCATACATCATGACTATAAGTATTTTGATTTTAATCTAAAAAATAAAATCAAATCAATTTTTATTTTACAAGTTGTTGAGTTAATGCTTGTGCTCTTTGTAAAGCAAGCAAATGAAGACCACATCTCTTAAAAAATGCGTCTAATTGGCCCGGATCGGACCCTGTAACGCTATCATCGGGTGCAAATGAGACATTGCCCTTTTTATACATAAGCATAACAGGAATTCCATTAACCATTCTTCTTTGCTTTAAATATGAATACAAATCTATACTTTCATCAACATCAATGTCAGCGCAAATTACATTATCTGGAGACGATGCAAAGAAAGCTTCAACAATATGCGCTATTTTTTTACAAGGGCCACACCAAGTTGCGCCCAATTTTACTATTACTAAACCTGGATTAACGGTTAATAATTTTATAAAAGATTCGCGGCTTTCAAAAACGCTTATAATTTGTTTTGTAACCGCCTGAGTATTAGACGTAGAACGGGAATTATCGTTAGACATTTATAATATAAATATTTAAAAATACTATATTCTAAACTTATTTACCCAGAATCTTTATTTATAACTACTTCCTTACTGATATTTTTAATAATCTTATTATAATTCTTTTCGTCGTCTTCATTTGTAGCGCCCCCCATAGAATTCATTATAATATGTTGATAATCCATGTGTTTTTTTGTATCAGTATCTTCAGCGTCTGGATTTACCTCTTGCCATTCATTTATTTGCTTAAAATTTTTTGCAGCTATGTGTTTAATTGCAGTTTTTAATTTATTTTTTTCTTCGTTATCTTTTTCCCATGAATCTTGATCTTTTACATATAATACTTCTCTCTTAAAGTCGCTGCAATGAATGGGTCGTTTAAACACATCAAGTTCTTTAAGTCCTCTAATAAATATTTTTGAAATACCTTCAGCATAACCGACGCGACCAACCATGTCTAAATCACTTAATTTTAATTTTAATTGATTGATAAAATCCATAATATTCAGAGCATCTTTGCATTGTTCGTTTAAGAAGAAGTTTAAATTAAAGTTATTGTTTGTATTATTTGTAGTATTTGTCGTGTTATTTGTCGTATTATTAATAACAGTGTTCTTCTCTTTACAAAGGTCAATGATCTGCTTTTGAAGTTCCATATTTTGATTTAATAGTGACATAACTAATTCATTGGGTGGCTGTGAAATCATGGAGCTAATTTTACAGTCATCTTCATATTCAAAATCGCCTACATAAATTTTTTCTGTTTCTTTACACTTTTTTTTGTGATTACAAAGGCTTGACATATGTTTATAACTTTTTCCACATTCGCATGTAAAAGATTTATTTTCGGCATTTTTTATTAGTCCTGCGTTCGGATTTGTTAGTATTTTATGTTTACGTGTGGTAATATGAATGTTAAAGTTACTTTCTTTAGAGCATACAAAGTTGCATCTTTCGCATATAAATTTTTGGCATTTTTTTGGCATTTTTTTGTTAGTCGCCATTCGTATAAAATACTAACAGAAAAAATGCCTAAATTCTTTTTATAAAAAATAAAAAAATTTATCGTAACAAAAAAATATCCCTTTAAAATTATATTTAAAGCATTATGGTCTGGAAGGGAAAATATTGATTTTTTTTCACTTAAAATAAGGCACTATGCCATTTTTGGACATTTTTTTTGTCCATTTTTAACTTTTGGAAACACTTTTGGACCTTCGAAAACTACCATTTTTACGCCCTTACCATAAATCGCAAAAGCGAGCGCCAGCCACAATTATCCTTATGATGTATGGTTTAGAAAAAATATGCGCCTTAAATAATTATAATTTATGCAGCGAAAAGCGCGAGGCGTGGACCTATAATTATAAGATAAAAATCGCCAATAAAATTAGTTCCAAAAAGCTTAAATACAAAATGTAATTATAGTTAGAATGCTAAAATCAGCGTTTTTTTATATCTTGTTATTTCAACCCAGTATACAATGCATGAAAAAATTTTTCAGTCATTGGAATTGCATTGGAATAAAAGAAAATATAGATTTTTCCAGACCTTATAAAATAAATGTTGGAGAGTTGCCATTGGTTGTATGGAAAAACTCCAATAACGAATTAATAACAACTTTAAATATATGCAAGCACATGGGTTCAAAATTAGATAACGGAATTATTACACCCAATGGTTGCTTGAAATGTAGATATCATGGTTTAGAGTTTTCTAAGGAGGATCGGTTTGGAGAAACAGTGGAACACGAGGGTAAAATTTTTTGGGCTTATAATCCTATAAATAAAATTCCGCATAAAATTCCGTTTTTTAATAATCCAAATTATGAAACCTCTTTTTTACAAGTAGATATGGAAGCATCCCTTACAGATAGTGCTTTTAATACAATGGATTTACGGCATCCAGAATACGTTCATAAAGGTGGTTTTGGAAGCTCTATTCCTCCAACAAACGTAAAACAATATAAGTTTAAAGACCGAATTGGACTTGCATTTGATTATCAGTCAAATACAATTATGAAAGGACTAAATGATAATAAAAGAACAACAAAAAATTTTCATATGTTTGTGTATCCAAGTTTTACTTGGTCTCGGGTTTCTTTTAATAATAAACATTTAATAATAGCCGTCAATTTATTACCTCTGGAAAATAAAAAAACTCGATGGTATGTAACCATTTGCCATAATTACTATAAATCTCCACTTCAAAAAAATGTCATGAAAGGGTTGGCAACTTTTATTTTGAGCCAAGACTACTTTCAAATGAAAAATCAATATCCTGAGAATAAACTAAAGGCTGCGATATTATTTAATCACATCTTCAAAGACGAAGATGTAATATTATGGTTGAGGGAAGAGTTTCGTAATTATAAGTTTCCAGATGTAAACACTTGCTTGGATTTATTTACAGAATATAATCATGCAAATAAGAGTGCTTAAGCCATAGCTTCGCTCACAAACCGTTCCAAATCATTAATTTCTATTTCTGGAAGTTCTACGTGGGATTCCCAGAAATATCGGCAAAACGCCCAAGTAAATTCACAATCTGTTGGATATAAGTCTGCGTAATCGTATTTTAATTTTTTATATAACTTTTCTGGAAGAAAGTTAAGACTTTGTCTCGGCAATACATAAGACAATTGGACCAGTGGCGATACAGCAACGTTATTATTTTCTTGGATAAACGTTGTGTCAAAGTATGGAATATATTGTAAAAGATCTTTTAACAATGGTGGGTAATTATGCTTATAACACCATCTCCAATCAGGGCAACCAGTAGTATAATACTTCATAGTCCATTCTAGACCTTGCATGTAATTAATACAAATTTCTTTGCATCTAGCGTCATCAATATCTATTTTAAATAAACATTTATAATACCTGTAACGCCAACCCTCTTTAAATGGGTTAATATATTTTTCCAATTCGCGTTCATAAGTTGGTATGGCGTCAAATTTGACATATTTTTGTTCGGGAGTTCCCGTGGGATATGAAAATTTTTCCCTTTTATCGCGAAGTTTCATTTCATTTTTAAAATATTCATCTTCCATCCCAGCTAGAAATTCTACGAATTTTCTGACGTTCTTCCAAAATATAGTTTTTCCATCTGTTAGATTTTCCTTGGTTCCGCCCAAGGTAGCTTTATAAGCGTTAATTATTTTATCAACACCCCCTGTGCGAATATTTACTGCGGGAAAATGAGGCATAAAATCATTTCCCAAAAAGAAGCACATAAATATGTAATCGTAAACGCGATTTTTTTGTTGCTCTGTAGTCAATTCTTCATCATTATTCATATTCAAAGTAATAATATTTGATAGCTCTGGTATATCAAGCAAATAAGTTTCATTTGGTTCTAAGGAACTATCAATTGATTTTATAAATTCGGGTGTTTCTCTGAATAAATAAATGTTCTTTACAATTGGGAGATGATTAATTGAAAGCATAATAAGATCGGCATCTAACCCATATATAACAGATACAGTTTTGGAATGTTCTTCTTGGTTATCGCGAATATATTCAAAAATCTTATGTTCTCCTTCTCCAATTTCATCTGAGGTGGATACAATAATTTTATTTACTCCATATTTATCGGAGTTTTTAAAGTGAGACAATATCCCAAAACCCAATTCTTGCATAAATACAGTTCCAGGAGTAATAGCAGTGGTGTTCCACGGATCTGCGCCAACCGGCTTTTTAAAAATAGACTTTGAAATTTCATTTTGATACCAAGATTTATAACGACGATTTCTTTGTTGTTCTAGTTTTGCAACCGGAGCCACACCATCAAACGCGATCATTACAATATTGTTTGGAGAGATTAGCGAAATATACTCTTCAATCTTTTGAACGACTTTAAGTATAATAGTTCTGGAAGCAGTTTCACTCAATTCTTCAAAGTTAATATTGCGCACCGCATCATAAATAATAGAATTACAATCCATATACAGATTATTTATTGTCATGTCTCCTTTTAACAACTTTTTAATTATTTCCGGATGATTCTTTACAATGTACGAAAAGTAGCTAGGAATTCCCATTCTTAGAGATCACTAATAAGTTATATTTAATATGATTAAAGATTAATTAGATCAATTTTTAAATATTCTAATATTTATATAGATAAGACTACCATGGAAAAAAAAACTCAACAATCAATAAAAAATTCACAAGACGTAAATAATCTAGTTGAAAAGAAAATAATTTTTTTTCAGGATGTAGTGCAAAAAACATTATTAAACTGTCAAAAGAATAAGTTATATGATATTTTAGGAGTTAGTGATATATCAATTTGTGCTAATTCTTTAAATAGCATAAGTGATAAAATGAAAGAAATTGGCGAAAATATTACAACCATACCGACTGACGCAATAGTAAGTAAATTACAACTTTTAAATAACGATTTATCTGCGTTATTAAAAAATTATGGCACGGAATCCTTTGAAGATTTATTATCTGTGTGTTTTGGAAATAATGCTTCTATTGTTATCCATGAAAATGATGTTGTTAAGTATGAATTATTAAAAAAATATTTTCATCCAACCCAATATAAAGTAGTGACATTAAAAAAAACTGATTCTGATAAATCTAAGACAACATTTATGGATGATTATGTAACAGAAAAAACAAAAAATTTGGATTGTATGGACTTGGCTTTAAATTCAAAACAGTTTCATTTAAAAGTGTACGGAATAAAGGTATACGTATATCATTCTGGGTTTAACAAACATTTATTAGTTTATGGCATTCTTGATGATGTAATGCTGAATTTCTTAAACAGCAAGTATGTAAATAAAAAAAACGAAGAAATTAGAAATATAAAGTTTTATGAAACCGGAGAAAAACCCGAATGCTTTGATAAATATTTGTCGTCTTTAAGTTTGAAGGACTATTTGGTTAGCGCGCCGCAAGAAATTATAAATAAATATATAGGAAATTTAACTCAACACAAGTTATTAAAACAGAAACCTTTGAGTAACATAATTAAAGAGTTTATACTCAACGATTTATACACAAAAAGAAATACGATAATGCAATTGTTAATAAATTCAACAGACTGTGATAATAAATATATAGCCTATTTATTGTATGACTTATTATCAAATGATGTGAATGGAACAGTTGATACATTAGAACAAACAATATTATTTGACAGTTTTCCTTGGATTATAAAACAGTACTTTAGAGATGCTATGAAGAAGACGATTCAGTATACAAATGATTTATCCAATTTTGACATGAATAAAATTCCATTAGAGCAACAAATTTGTTTAATGAAAACCACAGATGCGGTGAAAGAAAAAGCGATGATTAAATTAAAAGAAATAAAATCAAAATCCGAGGACTCAGGATCAAAGGCGAGACAATACTTAGATGGCTTATTGCGAATTCCTTTTAATAATTATTCAAAAGAACCTGTTATGTTTTTAATGGATGAAAATAAAAAAGAAATTTTAACTATTATGAAAAATGCTTCTGAAAAAAATATGGTTTCTGTAGATCAATTAAAAACTAAATATACTAGCATTGAAATATTGTCTCATTTAAAAAATATTAAACATAAAATAACCGACAAAGCTGGTAATGAAATTATAAAAAATTTAAAGAAACATTATAGCGAATATGATAAGAATGGGTTATCTGCCAGTATTATAAAATTAAATGAATTTATTGATAATAAAAAAATGTCATTTCCCAAGATTGTTTTTTCAGGAAAGCTAAAAAAAGATCTGTTAATGAGTATAAATTCATTTATAGATTTCTGTAAAGAGAATCATAAAGATATACTTTTAGATTTGAACTCTAATATTAAACAGTCTAACGGGTTATTAAATCAAATTAAGACAATTGAAGTAAACTTTGACAAGATAAATAAATATATGAAAAGTGTAAAACATGTTTTAGATGATTCAGTCCACGGACACGAGAATGCAAAAAAACAAATAGAAAGAATTATAGGACAATGGATAAATGGGGAACAAGATGGTTATTGTTTTGGATTTGAGGGTCCACCAGGTGTGGGTAAGACCACGTTAGCCAAAAAAGGTCTTTCAAATTGTTTGCTAGATGAGAATGGAAACAGTCGGCCTTTTGCAATGATACAAATGGGAGGAGATAGCAATGGAAGTAGTTTGCACGGGCATAATTATACTTATGTTGGTTCAACATGGGGTGGAATAGTTCAGATTCTAATAGACAAGAAGTGCATGAATCCTATTATTTTAATAGATGAGTTGGATAAGATATCTAAAACAGAACACGGAAGAGAGATTGTCGGAATTTTGACCCATTTATTAGATCCTACACAAAATGATTGTTTTCAGGATAAATATTTTACAGGGATTGACTTAGATCTATCAAAAGCATTGTTTATTCTATCATATAATGACGTTGAATCAATAGATAAAATTTTATTGGATAGAATTCATAGGATACGGTTTTCCCCTTTGTCTTTAGAAGATAAATTGGTTATTGCAAAAACGCATATGTTACCAGAGATTTATAAAAAAATGGGGTTGGAAGGGATAATAAATATGTGCGATGAAGTTATTAAATTTATAATAGACGAATATACTTCAGAGCCCGGCGTTCGTAAATTTAAAGAGATTTTATTTGAAATAGTTGGTGAAGTAAATTTGGATGTTTTAAAGAATCATTCTCAGAGCAACATATTAGAGTATCCAATAAATATCACTATAGATGATATTAAAACAAAATATTTTAAGGATAAACATGAAATCAAAGTAACAAAAATTCCACACGCGAGTTCAGTTGGAATAATCAATGGGTTATGGGCTAATGCAATGGGGCGGGGAGGAATTATACCAATACAAGCAAAATATTACCCGTGTGATACTTTTTTGAATTTGAAATTGACGGGGTTGCAAGGAGATGTAATGAAAGAATCAATGAATGTTGCGCTTACATTGGCGTGGAATTTAACTTCGTTTGACAATAGAGAGAAAGTCCGAAAATTATATGAAGAAACTAAGCACGGAATTCATATACATTGCCCCGAGGGTTCGGTACCCAAAGATGGTCCTAGTGCCGGCACTGCTATTACAGTGTCAATTTATAGTCTGTTAAATAATAAAAAAATAAAGAATACAATTGCCATAACTGGTGAAAATTCTTTGGATGGAAGATGCACCGAGATAGGTGGGTTGGATTTAAAGTTTCTAGGTGGAATAAAAGCAGGGGTTAAAGAGTTTCTTTATCCTGTTGAGAATGAGAAGGATTATAAAACGTTTATAGAAAAATATAAAGGTACGGATTTAATAAAAGACATCATTTTTCACCCAGTAAATAACATACAAGAGGTATTTGAATTGGTATTTGAGAATGAATAAATAATAATAAAATTATAATATAGTTTATTATTATATGAGTAGCTTTGCTTCAAATATTCCACCCACACAAAATATTCAAATGAATAATTATGATGTCCCTCTATTAATGTATCAACCGTTTAACTTGGTTGTTTTACTTACATTTTATAGTCCTATAATTGTCGCATTAGGAGTTTTAAGTATGTCATTTATATTTCAAAATTTCAAAGGCTTCATTTATTTAGGATTTCTTCTAGGTGTTTCAGTTCTTAGGGAATTTTTATTAATGATTTTTGGAGCTAAAAGTGAAATAAACCCTAACAAAGTTTGTAATATGGCTCAATACAGTAAATATGGAAATGCTGGTTTTAGTGTTTTTGTCTTATCTTTTACTGTGTTATATATTTGTCTGCCAATGTTTTTAAATGATGACGTTAATTTTTGGATATTTGGCGGGTTGCTCGCATATTTATTGATAGATATTTTTATAAGATACACAAAGCAATGTATAACAACGTACACCGAAATATTATTTAATGTTGCAACCGGAGCATTTTCTGGCGCAATTATTCCAGCAATGATGTATGTCGGTGGTTCTTCAAAATACTTGTTTTTTAATGAAATTTCCAGTAATAAAGAAATTTGTTCTATGCCTAAGAAACAACAATTTAAATGCAATGTGTATAAAAATGGAGAGCTAATCGCAGCAACATAAGTGGGATGTTTTTGTTTAATTTAATTTAGTTTGGTTTAGTTTAATTTAATTTAATTATAATTCATAAAAAGTAATTATAATTAGATTTTAAGACAGTTTTTCGGGTTGCGCCAAAAAAAACCTCACATTTGTTAAAAACCATTTTCTAAAATCTGCCAAAACGAGTTGCCTTTGAAATGAGTCTGCTAAAAGTTTCATATTTCCCTTAGTGTTAAACGCTGCAACAAAACCATTATATGCGGAAACGGCTCCAATGCTTCCATACACTTGAGTTAATGCGTCAGGGTTAAATATTGGTTTATTTTTTCGTCTATTTACTACATTATGAAAAATACACATAATATTTCTAAAATCGTTCTTACATTTTACACCCGCTGGATTTACTTTTGCAAGAAAAACAGTTGCATGTTGAGAGCAATCAGGGCATGGTAAAATTCTGCATATTCTTTTAATAAATTCAAATAAGGGTGGAAATACTAAAGGAAACTGTTCTTCGTTAATTTTTTCTGCGAGCGTATGAAAAAACGTCCAAATTGGAGGCCCCCATCTATTAGGTGACATTGTTATAAGAATAAAAGATAATAAATATAAAGACTTGTTGCATTATTTAAATTAATATGCCAAAATATATCATTGAAGGAAATTTGAGTTTTTATGAAGAATTATATAAATCGCTTGACGAAGGTCCTCAAAAAGATACAATAGATGTAAAAGAAGAGTGTGAAACTTGCTTAATTACAAATACGCCGTTAAAGGAAAATTATGTGACACTAGACTGTAAACACAAATTTAATTATGACGCAATTTACAATGACATATTTTGTCACAAAACAAAATATAATACGATGGAGCGTTTATCTGTTAAACAAAAGGAAATTCGTTGTCCTTATTGTAGAACTATTCATAAGGATTTGTTGCCTCATATAGAAGGATATCCTAAGGTCCACGGTGTAAATTATTTTGATGAAACACAAAACCAGAAAATTAATCCACACGCGCTTATTTATTCAGATTACGTAAAGGGAGTTTGTTGTTATCTACCTATTACAAGCAACCCAACTGATGATGCATTTTCTCCTCCACAAAAGTGTAACAACTGCTATGTAAAATTACTTCAATTAGACGGAAAACATTATTGCGCGGGTCATTATAGAATTAAAACCAAAGAAATTTATAACGCAAACAAGATAAAAGAAAAGATGGAGAAAAAACAGGCAAATGTTATTGAAAAACAAAAAATTAAGGATGAAAAGAATAAGGCTAAATTGGAAGAAAAGCTGAAGAAACAAGCAGAAAAATTGAAAACGAAGGCGATAAAACTTCAATCAGAAAATGTTATTATCTCGCCTTCAAATGGACCCATCCAGTTAGATGAAACAAAATGCGTTCAAATTTTGAAAACTGGAGTAAATAAGGGCAAACAGTGTTGTTGTAAGATAATTCAATCTGGATTGTGTGGAAGACATTATAAGAATCAAGAAAAACTATCTGCAACTCAGCCCCAGACAGTAACCCCCGCTCCAGATATAAATCAGTAATGTAAACCAGTAATATAAATGAATAAATATTCAATTATAGAGCACTATAAATATTAAATAGGAAAGAATATAAAATTATTTATGAATAATTTTATATGGAGACTAAGGAAGAATTGGTTACAAGTATTAAAGAATGGATTAAAATGGATACAGAGATTTCTCAATTAAAAACCGAGATAAAAAATAGGAAAAATAAACAAAAACAGCTTTCCGAATCACTCATGGAAGTAATGAAGAAAAATGAGATAGATTGTTTTGATATAACCGGAGGTAGCTTGGTTTATAAGAAAAATACTGTTAAAAAACCTATAAATGCAAAAACATTAATAACAACATTAAAAAGTTATTTTGAAACAGCGCCATCAAAAGCCGAGGAATTAACAAAATTTATTTTGGATAATAGAGAAGAGCAGGTAAAAGAAACTATCAAACGCAAAATAGATAAATAGGCTTTCAATGAAAATTTATAATGATTTAAAAAATACATATTTAAAATACTAATAGAATAACTATTAATGGAAGACGAATTTACTAATCCAAATATTTTGGAAGTAGAAGAAGGGTCATTTCAATATGTATACCCAGGTTTAAAACATTTAAGTAATGCTAACATAGAATCGGTAGCAAATAATTTTGAAGACGTCACTATTAATACGTGTGTTTATCAAATAAATAGATCTGGTTCCATTCCTTTTTTGCAGTTTGTTTTAAGAAAATACGATAAAACTCATAATGAAAACGCAGATTTGTTAAGTTTTCCGTCATTCAAGTATAAGTCGGACGATTATATTATGGATATGTGCGATTTAATAGAAAATGTTATATCATTTACATATCGCATAAATCCAAATACTTGTGAATATAAGGGATTTATAAATATTAGAAATAATTTTTACGTGTTTTATGAATTGGATAATAACTCCATTGGTCCGCATGATTTATATAGAAGAAACGATTTGTGGTTAGTTATAATTGATGAAATTTTAAATTATGGAAACTGTTGCAATTTTAAGATTGTTGAAAGTGTAACAAACTTTTTTAGAGAAAACATTGATTTTTCTTATTTAATGGATCTAAATGAAAACTATTTTGAAACGCCGGTTGTAGCATATGTTGATTGTAAAATTAAAAATCTAAATTTAACCTCTATTTTTGGTGTAAGTGAGACAACCAGAGACTATTTACCAGAGTCTTATTTCTATTTTACAAATTATGAATCTGCTGTAAAAATGGCTTTATCAAACGATGATAGTAATAGAGGCGGCATAGTTCGGTTTGCAATATTTCCTGGTTATATGGCTTTTCTCAATAAAGAAAATTTAGACCCAGTAAAATACGATAGCATTTATATTAACAATAACGCAGAGTCACCTTTGTGGGGTTTGAAAAAATGGGAACAGCAAATTTCATTAACGTGCCACTATATAGATAAGACCAGTGTGAGAGAAAACACGGATGTTAGTGTCACCCCTAAATCACAATATATTGTTTAACTTCAAACTCCGCGATAATAATATATGCAATTATTTCTTATATTATTATATATGTCATTCGGAAAAACAATCACTGTAATAGGAATATCTCTAATTTTTTTATATATAGTTACGCAAATACTTAATTTTTATGGAATTGGAACAGAGTCTTACGGCATTTATTTGGGATTTATAGCCTTTATTCTTTTATCCATAGTTATATTGCCAAATAAAGACTCTACACTAAAATATGTAGGTGACGATTAAATTAAACAGCATCACCAATTTTCAAATCCTCAATGATTTTATTCAGTTTTGACAATTCCATTTTATCTTTTAAATTGTCAATAATTTCAGAATCCATGGGTTCCCTATTGTTTAAATTAAAAAATGTAACCTTAAAATCTTTTACCATGTTTATATTCATAGTATTCATTAATTTTTGTCGTTTCTCTTTAGCGTTCTTATTTTTAATAGTTTCATTTTCATTTTTTTCTCTATTTTCCTCATTATACCAAGGATTGCGATACATATCTGTTGAAACTAAAACATCGCATATCTCAGGTTTGACTATTTTATCAAATGCTTCACTGTGTTTAAATGAAGTTTTAAAAACTTGGACTATTTTTTCGGGAATAGTTGGACTTGTTTCCATTAAACGATCAAATTCTTCTTTAGACATTTTTAACATTTGTCCTGGTTGCATTCTCTCAGAAGGATGTTTAGCTAATTCTATTTTAACGTTTCTATAAAATTTATCCCACGCAATACCGCTAACTCTATGAGATTCATTAAGTTGTGTTATTTTTAGAAATTGCTGTATGGTTGAAATAATTCCACCTAAAATATTGAATCCTCCCACAACCATTGCAAAATAGTTTTGATATTCTATAGGAACTCTAGTTTGGGCGAAATTTGCAGTTCCTGTTAATGTAGATATTATAATTACCGGTATAGTGTACCAAGCGTTTAAATTTGAAAATAACGCGTTTGACTTTGAATGAAGCCATCTATAACACATTGCCTTATCGGCCCATTCAATTAGTATTTGTTCGTGTTCTGTAGTCCATTCAACATCATTTTTATTTATAACAGCTAGAACTTCTTCTTCTAGTAAGTTGTTTTCTGACTCATCCATATAAAATATGGATAAATTAATTTTATAGAAAAATATTATAGCAAGATAATATGGATAAAAGAATAAATGACTTAAAAGATGACTTTAATAAAGTTGTTGATTTAAAAAACGAGAATGTAAAAATGTTTGAAATGTTAGATTTTAAAATAAAGAACTTAAAGAATGTTTATTCGGACTTTATAAAAAATAATAAACAACAGTTGTTTATTTTTGGTTTAGATTCTTTTCACTTTCAAGGAAAGTTGATAGATTTGGAGTATGATGATATGAAGCGTTTATATTTTGCAATAAAAAATAGAATATATTGCGAGTATTTCAAGTTATATAAAATAGTAATTGAGTATATTAACGAAAACATAAATGATGATACAAAAGTTCTAGAATTAGTAAAAGTTAACAATAATTTTCCAATATATAAAGATTTAGAACCATTTAAACAGTACGAATTTGAAGTAATACAAAATATACATGAAACTATAATTGGGTTATTAATTTCTATTAATAATTATCTAATGCATAAAGAACATGATTTACGACAACATCAAGAAAAAAATGCTACAGGCCTTAATATAGATAATTTTATTCGGACTTTTAGTTATAATAACGTGGTGTTAAGAGAGAAAATAACCCTGTTTATAACATATATTGAATTTTTTCATAAGTTACATACAAAATATTTCAAGAGATTTACGACAAAAATGCAACTGTTTGTTAGTCAGATAAATAATGATATAAAATTTGAAGACTCTTCTGAATTAAATAAATCAAAGAAACAGACAATGTTAGAAAATTTTGCAAATGATAACTTGGATAAAAATATATTGAAGGCTTTGAAGAACAGCGTTGTGGGTGAAGGACAACAGACGCCATTTACACCTCCGTCAACTCCCGTATCTGGAATAGAATCATTATATAAACCAGCTGTTGAGATAAATAGTGTTATTTTAAAAATAACCGAAGCTCAGTCTGTAGAACAATCTAAACCTCTAGAACAAGAACAAGAACAAGAAGAGAATAGCGACGAAGTATCATTATTAACAACGGATAGTGAATCCAAGAAAGAAGAATCATCGCCTTCAGAAGTACAGGCGCAAAAACCAAAGAGAAAATATACACCTAGAAAAAAGAAAACTGACATTTGATTTCTTTAAGTTATTTTACTATATAGATAAAAAATTGAACTAAAGTTAATTAATATAATTAATATAATAACTCAGGATGGAGCGCCGAATTAATAAGCGAATTGATACATATATTACCACGTTCAAGGATAGCATTCGCGATAAAGCAACAGTCCTTGGAATTCAAAATGACTCCATGAATATGTTGTTACAGCATATTTATGATTATGAACGACTTTCTCTTTCAAAGGACGATTTTGCTAAGAGAAAGCGTGTAAAAAATTCTGTGCCGCATTGTGATAGATGTGGAGCTAAGAGAGCCAATGGAGAACAATGCACTAGAAGAAAGAAGGAGGGCGACGACTATTGTGGAACTCATATGAAGGGTACGCCTCACGGGGTAGTTGATAGCCAAGAAGATACTAAGCCCACGACTCAAAAGATTGAAGTTTGGGCCCAAGATATTCAAGGAATCATTTATTATATTGATAAGAACATGAACGTTTATCAGGCAGAAGATATCGTTAGCAATAAAACGAATCCAAAGATTATTGCAAAATATATAAAGAATGGGGACGCTTATTCTATTCCATCATTTGGCATTTAATAATTTTATGAAAAATAAAATATAAACATTTTTTTTATATTTTATCAATGGAGTTGAGTGAAACTAAAAATGAATCTATTGGAATATATGGGTTGGATGAATATAGTAAAAAAATATTGATAGCGACTGGTATTATAATTAACAGTCAAGAATATCCCGATGAAATGCTTATTTTGCGAGATTCGCTTTTAAGTGATAATATTTATAAATCAATTGAGAATGATATTATAGAACTTCGTAAAGTTTTGAGCTCTTCCTCGTTGACTAGTTTACAGAAAGGAGCAGATAAAAGTCAACGATGGCCTCTTTTGAATTTAGTTAGACAAATATTGAATGTATATGGTTATAAAATGAATCCTATAAGAAAAAGCGACGGTTATACTCCGGAAGGCGTTAAAAAATTTAAAAGATTTTTTCAGGTTCTCAAAAAAAATTGATGAATATAGTTTTCAATATATTGAGAGTTAATTAACAATAACACGATGGATTTAACGAACAATGATTTGGAAAGTAATAAACTTAAGCCATTGAAAAGCATTTTAGTTAAGCCAGATAAGGAGAAAAATGCATATATTAAAGAAACTATTGCTAATGCGGTTTGGATGTTTATAATATTAGTTTTTATCCTTCCAACAACCTTTTGTGATTACTATTTTGCTGAAAATAATAAGGTTTGTACGCAACAAAAAGTATATATAAGTTTGACAATGTACGATTACCTTATGACAAATGCTATAATTTCAACAATAATTGGTTTTAGCGCTATAGTAGTTTTTATGTGCTCCAATTTGAATAAAATACATAATAAAAATGATGATTGCTTTTATCATATATTTGGACTATTGTTTAGAGGATTTAATATTTCTTGGTGTTTTGTGGGATGTATTCTGTATTGGGGTGAAATGGATAGAACGTTGTGTTCGTCTCAAGTGAACGATTATTTAACTGCCGTTCTAATAATTAGAATTGTTGCAATTGCGCTTGATTTGAATAATAATAGATAATGTATTAAATTAATGATATAAACATAATAATTATTAAATTAATAAAGCTAATGATTGGCATTTTGCGCGTATTAACAGCTCTAGCTGTTTTAAACAATGTTAAGATGTTTAAACTATCTTCTAGTTACTTGCATAAAAGTTCTAGAACTTTTTTACATACAATGAAGAAAGAATCAGTAGATTTAAAATCTTTATCAAATTTTTATAAACCGCGATCTGCAAATCAAGAATCTTATGTTAAATATTTGAACGACCAAAGAATTAAATTATTATTCGTAATCGGTCCTGCAGGAACTGGTAAAACAATGTTGGCGTGTAATCACGCAATTAAAGAGTTAAAAAATGGAAACGTACAAAAGATTGTTATTACAAGACCGGTTGTTCCTGTAGAAGAAGAAGAAATAGGGTTTTTACCTGGAAATATAAATAAAAAAATGGATCCTTGGATGAGACCTGTATTTGATATTTTTTATGAATTTTATCAAAAAAGAGACGTTGAAACTATGTTATATAATAATGTCATTGAGATATCTCCGCTGGCTTTTATGCGAGGAAGAACTTTTAAACACGCGTATATTATTGCGGATGAAATGCAAAATAGTTCTCCAAATCAAATGTTAATGTTGACAACGAGAATTGGAGATGGAAGTAAAATGATAATAACAGGAGACTTAAAACAATCGGATAGAGGAATGGAAAGCGGATTATATGATTTTATAAAGAAATATAAGACCTATCAAAACTATTTATCTGGACTCGGAACAAATTCAACTTCTGAAATTAAAATTGTTGAGCTTGAAAATTGCGATATAGAAAGAAGTAAAGTTATTAATAAGCTTTTAGATATATATGATTTTAATGAGTCTTTAGCTTTAAAAAAAAGTATAACTTCTTCTTTAACAATTCAAACACAATCCGCGAATGAAATAAAACCAGGAAATGAAACATTTCTAGTAAATAATGCATTGCCTGGAAATAATACACTACCAAGTAATGATAAGAAACCCAGAAGTGAAACGAGGAATAGCAATAATGACGCGGCTTTAATACCTATAGCTCATATGTCAGGTCGCGTTAGGGAATAATGCTTTATCAACTGTTGTTCTCACGCAAAAAAGTCTATGTAAAATCACTCCTAAAGTAAATAAAAATAGAGAGACATATAAAAATTTATAACCCGAAAAATAAGATATAATAAGGGCTCCAATAAGCGTCATAATAACATCGGCTACAGCTACACCAAATAACCTGTAAGAATGAATGCCTTTTCCTGGTACTCCTAGAGCGTTTTTATATTTACACAAGTCTACCATATATTAAACACTAATATAATATAAAATATTTTGAATCGTTATTTTTCAGTTCAAAATATTCTTATTTAGTTTCTTTTTGTATATTTTTTTTTGTCATATCTTTTGTGATGTTTTGATATTTTCTTTTTATGTTTACGAAGTAGTTTAATAGTATTTTTATGTTTTTTTGATCGCAATTTCTTAGAACCACCAAAACCGTACCTAATTTTTCTGCGAGATTCTGCTGCTGTTTCTTGTAGTTTGCGACGAGTTTCTAAATCTGGATAAGAACTATTTAAACTTTCTTCAGACGGTATATTTAGAGCAACACCCCCTCTTTCGGTAATAATTATATTTCCAGTTTCAAGTAAAAAGGTAAAACACTTGCGTTTAAAACTATGAATGGGTTCTGGAATTTCAATATTTTCTCTGAAAATATTTCCAACGTTGATATTTTTGATAAAATTAGTAAATAAATCACTGTTTAACATCTTTTCCCCTATTTCTTTTTCTTCTGGAGATCTAATTTGAATTCCAGAAATAAAATAATTTAACACACCTGTTATTAGAGATACGGGCAAAAACTCGTCATTTGACATTCCTAAAAAGTTTTCACAATAAGAAGTCTTTAAATCTGTAATTAATAAATCTGTCGTTTTTTCTTCTTCATATCCAGGAATTGGTGGTTGAACTATTTCAAATTCCATGTCTGGTTCTGGCTCCGGCTCCAATTCTGTTTCTGAGTCTAATTCTGAGTCTAATTCTGGTTCTAAATCAGATTTTTGTTTCCCAGATTTTCCTTCTCCAATATCAACCATAGCCCCATCATCAACAATAGATCCATTATTAATAAATCTATTTGTGTAGGGTATCGCTAAATGCGGTTGTATTTGGTTTGCTTCCTTTCCTCCTAGTTGACCTATATTTTTAACTTCCATTGAATGAACGTCTGCGTAAAATAAAAACTCTCTTAAACAAGTTCCTAACATATAAGCGTGAGCGACATCTAATGGTTCCTTGGATCTATAACTAGACAAAACATTATCTCTCGCCCGTTCTAAAAATGTTAAATATTTTTGATATAAATCATAATCCATGGACTCTTGTATATTGTCATTTTCTGATATTTCGTTTAATGATTCTGCTAACATATATATTGGAAGCAATGGGTGAAATAAATAATTTACTTCTTTTAATAAATTCGCATCTTCATAAAATGGTTCAGTTGGAGCTGACTGTGGTAAATTTAATAAAGTGAAAAAATTAATTAATATATCCGATTTTTCTAACATCGTTAGTAGCGATCCATCTCCTCCAATCATACCGCCTTTAGGCGCTGGTAATTTTTGCAAAGAATCAAGCGCTGCGCGGATTGTTCGGCGTGGTTTTGGTGGAGGCGGTGGTAATGCAGAAACTCCCTCGGCTGCGTCTTCATCTCTTCTGCGGTAAAAAATTTCTTCTGCGTCATGAAAATTTCCCAATGCATCAACAAATGAAGGCGCATCAACGATTGCATCAGATTCGGTTTTATTCAAATAGTCAGATTTGCTAATTTGATATATTTGTTCCTGAAACATAGCCATTTGTTCCGCAGTGCATTTATAACCCAACAATGCATTTAATAAAACATATGTTGCATTTTTTATATTAGGTTCAAAATCAGCCCCTAATAATTTTGCTCCGCGTTTAATTTCAATACCTGTATTATTAATTAATAACGCAGGTTCTATAGCTTTTCTAATTTCAATTCCAGATTCTGTTGAAGGTTCACTTGGAGCTGCTGCTATTTTTTCATCATAATTTCTGATTTCTTTAATAGTTTCGCTAACGTCATTTGCTGATGTTTTTATAATATCACTTTGTACTGCAATATCCAATGGAATATCCGGTTTTGGAGATTCACTAGAAGACGCGCCTTGAGCTTCCTCTAGTCCGCGACCACTAATGGCATCTAATATTGCTCTATTTCTTTCTGATTTAAATGCAACGTCTTCTTCTAGACCCGTTCTAGAGGAATTTGACGCGCTTTGGATAGCTTCGCTAGATTCTATTCCCGCCGCGGAAACTATTTCTTCAGCTTCTGTTTTATTTTTAATTAATTCATCGCGGGTATTACTTACAACAAGTGAATCAACAATTGGTCGTCCAGAATCGGAATCGCTAATTGGAGAGATTTCTGTTGAATAATTTACTATGGCCTTTTCTCTTAAAAGGTTTTCTGGATAAGTTTGTTTTGAGATATTTATTATAGTTGCTTCACCATTTTCTGATAAAATTGCGTCTTCACTTAATGGACCCGCGTCAACTAGACACAAGCTAGTGGTAATAGATACTTCATATCTAGGATTCAAGACGTATTGATCGTTTATATATGGCGCTGTTGGTTCGGCCGGTGGGGGTGGATCAGGTGGACCATCTCTTGGTTCGGGAATTTTAAAACCAAAATTTAAGAAAACTTCTGAAATAAATCCTTTTGTTACGATATTAAACTTTAACAGACGAGCTTCGTTTGAAATAGGAGAAGGGTCGGCGGCTCTTCCAATTTTTTCAACAATTGATGGAGGAGGGTCAATTTCAAGTCTCTCTTTAATTATTAAATACTTTTCGCACAACTGTTGCTTTAAGATATCTGGTAGAAGATCAAGGTTATATAAAAATAGATTTTTATCTGATTTGTAAGAAGACAGTCCAACCATATCTTTAAAAGTTTCCCACATTCTACTATTTCCCTGTGTATTATCCCAACTCCATCCACTTGCTAATTTTCTATTAGGGGTTTTTTGAAAGTTGGTAATTGTTGTAGAAATATTAACTTTAACGGCTAATGGCGCTGTGTTTGTAATATATTTGTTAAGAGTTGTTTCTAAAGTACTAATTTTTGCCATTATTGAATTAAATTCAGAGATGGAAGAATTGATCCTATCTTTTAATTGTGTAAAGTTTATACTAGCTGGTGGTTTAGAAGCGCCACTGGATATAGCAGCCGCTGCAGCAGTGCTTTCATTAAACGCTAATTGTATTTGGGGATTTATTTCAGCTATTTCTTTTAAAAGATTGGTAATCCTATCGGGTATATCATAAGAAAGATCAGATATATTTGGAAAATTTAAAAGTAGATAATCAAAAAGAAGAGCCAATTCAAATGTTTCGCAAGTAAACTTTGTAAATTCTGATGCATTAAATGTTAAACTATTGGGCGGATCTGTTATAAAAAGATTTCTATAAGTTTCTCCAATAGTTGAAATAGCCTCTGGATATTTTTCTGTTATATTTTGTCTTCTAAAATTGTTATACATTTCAAGTTGTTTTATTTGGGTTGTATTGTAGTATTTAAGTGCTGCCGTTATTTTTTTATTTATATCATTTAATTCATCTTTTTTATTATCTAAAAATCTTGCATTTGCTTGTTCTAAATCGGCTGGTGAAGATAATTTAAATATATAACAAGATTTTGTTGCAGTATGTGTATAAATGCATTCAACCCCTAATAATAAAGCAAATGCGAGAGCTACACGATCGTGTGTAACAAAATATACTTTTGATATATTTTTTTCAATAGATTGTTGTCTAGGAGCTGTTCCAGGAGGATTGTATTGTTTTAATGCGCGTGATTTTAAAAGTAAACAAGCCAAAACTTGTAACCAGTCACCAGATCTTTTTTGTTGAAGCTTTGTGTTGAATAAAAATTTATTTTTTAAAGAATCATTTTTACTTCCTAATAATTTTATAGCTCCAACTAAAAGCGACGTTAAAAATGTAATATTATTTTTAGTTTTGCTATCTTGAACGTTTTCCGGAACTGGAATCCTTGCGTCATTAGATTTTATTAATAAATTTGTAGTGTATTCTGTTTTTTTTCCTTTTCTATTTCTTTGTACTTCTGATAACTGAAAATTAAAAGCGGAAAAAAATTTATCATATGTATTTGTTGAATTACTTTTAAGGAGATCCCCGGTTACTATATATTTGTCATAAGAATAATTGTAATTTATGCTTTCTGGGGTATTTGGTTCGCATCCTATCAATTCAACTCCATTTGCATATCCGGGACTGCTTGGATCAAATATTTTTTCTGCAACGGAAGTTTTTCCAGCAGGATCATTTACTACTTCTGGAGTTAAAACATAATATATTTTTTTTCTAACATTCCCAGGTTCTAATACTTGTGGGCCTTTTTTAAATATTGATAAAATACTGACAGCTGTAGCGTCAATTATAATAGCACATTCGTTTTCTAATTCTAATATTCTTGTAAAATCTATTGCATTTATATAACTTTTTCCTTTATCGCTTTTTGAACTTCCTTCAGCTACAACTAGCGGTTTAACTGAATTTTCTGAATTATTAATAGTTTTTACAGAATACTCTCGTTGATTGTCGGAGAATATTTTATTATTAAATGTAACAAGTTTTTCGCCAAAATCTTCTATTTTTACGCCGTCTTTGCTCTCAATTACATTTGACAACGCCCGGCCTTCGTCGTGAAAATGTCCGAGGGTTTTAACTCCTAGAGGCAGACCTTCGCAATAAATTTCTTTATTTCTTTCAATAGTTTCTCTAAATCCAGAAATGTCTGAGTGAAAATCGTGCCACGAATCTGTAGCTGAAAGATTTGCTAAAACATCTAAAATGCGTTCTGATACCTCAGTAGTATCTACTGAAGAACCCGTTTTTCCTTTTCCTTT